>JACCDP010812470.1_pt1 | contig 25156 bp, 13 predicted proteins | sample 7445841 | NCBI WGS metagenome assembly JACCDP01 (sample SAMN15323441, study PRJNA562643) | freshwater metagenome | isolation source: river surface water | place: USA:Blue River Watershed | collected 2017-08-17 | reverse complement strand
TTGTGCATTGCTGCCGGTAGGTTTAGCTGTTGTGGTAATAGTTGCTGTTACCGCCAGTCTGTCTGCCGACTCGCAGGAACTGAGGGTTTGACTTGCATAATAGGTTGTTGAGTTTACCAGGGCATCGCCGCTGTTCAGTAAATTACCTCCACTGGCTGCATCATACCATTTCAGAGAAGTTCCGCTTGCGCTTAAATCAGACACCTTGCCCGATTGACAAAAACTTTGTGCGTTGCTGCCGCTAGGTTTAGCTGTTGTGGTAATAGTTGCTGTTACCGCCAGTCTGTCTGCCGACTCGCAGGAACTGAGGGTTTGGCTCGCATAATAGGTGCTAGAGTTTACCAGGGCATCGCCGCTGCTCAGTAAATTACCTCCACTGGCTGCATCATACCATTTCAGAGCAGTTCCGCTTGCGCTTAAATCAGACACCTTGCCCGATTGACAAAAGCTTTGTGCATTGCTGCCGGTAGGTTTAGCTGTTATATATACATTTACCAAAACGGCCTCTCTATCCGATTCACAGGCTCCTACAGTTTGACTCACATAATAAGTACTGGCATGAACCAGGCTGGTAGAAGCGCTAATGGCACTTCCACCACTGGAAGCAGCATACCATTTCAAATTTGTTCCGCTCACACTTACATTTGAAAGTAAAGATGCCGCACAAAAATTTTGTGTTGTTGTGGCGGTTGGTTTACTTACATTACCCGTAGTTAAATTAAAAGTGCTGGTTTTCTGTCCGGATGCATTACCATAAGTAACTGTATAAGTTGTTGAGCTTGTAGCTGAATTGGTAGATCCGGAAATATCTCCGGTGGCTTCATTTAAGCTGATTCCAGTAGGTAAGGCTGGAGAAACGGAGTATAAACTAATTTTTCTGACTCTGTAATTATTGTAGTCTGTCACATACATGATTCCATTGGCATCAATGCAAATACTCATTGGTTCATCTAATCTTGCTGTTGCCGTTGTTGCATCAACATACCCGTTAAGCGTTGTGCCTAAACCGGCAATGGTAGTAACTTTACTACTGGCGTCAATCTTTTTTATTTTATTATTCATACGGTCACACACGTACAAATAATCATGGTAATATTTTATGTCGCTGGGTGATCTGAATTGAGCACTGGTTGAAATACCATCGGTATCACCATATATGCCGTTACCGGCAAATGTGCTCACTGTGCCGGAAGAGATTTTCTTAATTTTATTATTATTACAATCGGCAACATAAACGTCGTTATTCCCATCAACGGCCACTGCATAGGGCCCGTTAAATTTAGCGCTCAGGGCTGCACCATTTACATCACCCGCGGCACCGGTACCGGCTACAGTTGAAACTATTCCGGTAGCTTTATTAATCATACGAATAGCATTATTCCCATAATCGGCCACATAAATATTTTCATTGGCGTCTAATGCCAAACCAATAGGTTTGTTAAATTCTGCCGTAGCTAAAGCACCATCTACCATCCCTGCTACACCATCTCCCGCATAGTTATCAGCAGTGCCATTGGCATAAATAACCCGTATGCGGTTATTGGAAAAATCGGCCACATAAATATCCCCATTGCTGGTAATTACTGTTTTATAGGGGCTGTTAAATTTGGTGCTGGCCTGTGCTCCGTTTGCGTAGCCGGATGCACCGTTCCCTGACAAAGTACTCACCTGCCCGGTACTGGTTATTTTCCTAATGCAATGATTGGTTTTATCGGTTACGTAAATATTACCTGAAGCATCGGCCGCTATACCAGTTAGCACACCAAACCTGGCACCGGTTCCCGTTCCGTTCACAAAACCACTGGTACCATCACCTGCCAGGGTGCTTACATGAAAATACTCCGGCGTTCCACCCGATTTTACAGGAGAAAAAGTAATACTTTGATTCAGGCAATACTGACTTGCCAGATTCGTGTAACTTAAATCCGGTGTTTGCGCGCTCCCTCTCCTGGCTGTAGTAAATGCTACCACACCCAAGACTATCCATCTTGCTCTCATAGTAAAAATTTTAGTTGTACGTAAAAGAAACTGCAAACGCTGCAGATTTCCAAAAAATAACCCAGTTGTGTTTCCGTGTACAGGAGGAAAGGAAATACTGAATTAAATATCAACGACACAGTTGCTCTTTACAATTGTATCTCTTTTTTCTTCGTTAAAGTGTTGCGATAATCATACCCTTCAGATAAATTGTTTATAACTATTTCAAAAGTACTCATTATTGTTAATAACCAATTAAAATACATCGACACTTTTTCTATGTTGATAGAAATAATTTATTAATTTATCGCAATAATGACATAATATTACGGAATATGTTTTTTATTGACTCTTCTATGATATTTTAGTTGTTTAAACGGTATTGTTTCCGTGTTTTAAGCTGACTAACTGCCCACATCTTAGAACCTGCTTTAATTTTATCACTATCTAAGCCGTATGGTGGTTTAATTAACACCGCTACCTCCTTACAGAACTACTCCTGAAACAACCAGTATTTACAGTTGAATCAGCATTATTCATTGCTTGTTACCTAACCTTCCTAAAATATCTTTTATAAACTATGGCGTACTCCATTTTAAGCTGCTTCGGGTACTTTTAAAGGAATTTTACATTGCTTTAGAACCCTTGATTTGGTTAAGCCGGAAGCCCCTTTTGTTTACAATACACTACCATCCTTCCAAACATAGAATTTATATGATCACCTGGCAAAAAAACCGCAAACCCTGATAAATCCAGGAATCTTACATTCTATTGTCTTATAAACTACTACTAAACGATACATAAATATTAAAAAAAGTATTTCTTATGGTATAAAAAAATTGTATATATTGCGGTATTAACTTAAACAAAATCACCAGGTTAAGTTGAAAGTCCCCACTACTATTTTTTGTTCTGTGATATGTCGTTTGAAATAACTATACTGTAGTTATGGATAAGAAAGAACAGGGTTTGCTGCATTCAATAAATAATGCATGAGTATAAAAAAATGCTTGTTCGATTAACGGGAACAATGTAGTGTAAAAACTTACCTATTCTACCTCCTGAGGCGGGGTAAGTACTGAGCTATTGCGCAACGGCACACTATTTAATTTAGTGTTAAAGAAAACGGCAGGTGCAAATAATTGGAATTACCTGAATTGATGCATACCTTAAACCCTTTTATAATTACCAATCAACATGAAAAACAACATTATCCTTTTCAGCGTGGGTGTACTTACAGCAAGTGTAATTGGATTTTATTTTTCCTCTAAGCACTTACCAACTGAGAAGCACAGCCCGAAACAAGAGCGTTTCTCTCCAGACGAAGAATTTTTATTTCAACGTAGCTACCCCTTTGCTAAATTTGATATTAATGCCTATAGAAAGGGACTTGCTGAGGCTCATTCCCTCCTCGCCAATAACCGTAGCATAAACTCGGCTAACTGGACACTGGAGGGACCCGGTAATATAGGTGGCCGATTTAATTGCATAGCCGTAGACCCAGGCAATGCAAGCGTTATTTATGCCGGAAGTGCAACAGGAGGTGTATGGAAAACTACGGACAAGGGGCAGAACTGGGCGCCCATTACAGATGCCTTACCTTTTCAGGCTATTGGAGCTATTGCCATTAACCCTAATAACCACAATGAAATTTGGATTGGTACCGGTGATGTAAATATTAGTGGATTTGTTTACACGGGTAATGGAATTTATAAAAGTCTGGACGGGGGGCAAAGCTGGACTAATATAGGACTTTCCAATACTTTTGTCATTTCTTCTATCATTTTTAACCCTAACAAAGCAGGAGAAGTGGTGATTGGAACCATGGGAAATCCCTTTAAAAAAGACAACAACAGAGGATTATACAAAACCAGCGACGGTGGACTAAATTTCACCAACCAATTATTTGTTACCGACAGTACCGGTATAGTAGACATCATTCAGGATCCAAATAATACATCGGTACTTTATGCCAGTTCTTTTACACGTATCAGAACCCAAAAAGTAAGCGTTACCGCCGGCACGGAGAACTATGTTTATAAATCCCTGGATTTTGGACAAACCTGGACAAAACTCACTAATGGCTTACCAAATGGTACATTAACTGAACGTATCGGCTTAGCCATCAGCAAAAGTAACTCCAATATCTTATATGCCTTTTACTCTACGAGTAACGGCACTAAACCCAAGCTCTATAAAACTACCGATGCCGGTGCCAACTGGAATTTTGTTTCGTTTGGTAGCGGCTTCTCCGGAGATAGTTATGGACAGCAGGGCTGGTATTTTGGTAAAATTTATGTTAATCCTGCTGATCCGAATCTGGTGTATATCCCTGCTGTTGATTTATTTTATAGTACAGATGGAGGAGTTAACTGGGATTTGAGAACACCTCCCTGGTATAACTACGAAGTACATGCAGACGGCCATCACATGCAGTTTAACTCACCGGATGATATCATTTACAGTACAGATGGTGGTTTATACAGAACAACTGACGGAGGAGTTACCTGGCAGGACATAGAAAACATCTGCAACAATCAGTTTTATGCCATAACCGAAAACCCTCACAACCAGGGTTTATACGCCGGAGGTGTTCAGGACAATGGTACTGTTTCGGGAAACAATTCAACGATAAACAATTTTGACCGCATTTATGGGGGAGATGGCTTTACCATCACCTATTCACCTGACCCCGAATTAGTATATGCAGAATCTCAATATGGAAATATCGTCTACAATACTAATTTCCCTGGTGGAACCTGGAATGATTTATCCACAGATCAGGCACAGAGCTATTTCTGGCATACACCTTATATTATTTCGTCCTTTAATCCCAACGTTGTTTATGTGGGTGGAGACAAGGTTCAACGTATTGCCAATGCCCCTTCGGGTAGCTTTACCAATATTAGTCCATCCCTCGTTAATCCAAACAGCACAGACAGGGTGAAATACATAACTACCATCAATGAATCTATTCTGGATAAAAATTATTTATTTGCCGGTACGGCTGATGGAAATGTTTGGAAAACGACTGACTATGGTGTGAATTGGGTAAAAATAAACCCGCCTGCAGGCGCAGATTATTTTATCACGCGGGTTGTCCCCTCTCCGAACACTAAAAACACTTTATAGGTAACCAGAAGTGGTTATAGGGCCAATGATAATACCCCTTATATTTTTAAATCTACCGATCTGGGTAATAACTGGACAAGCGTTTCGGGCGACCTTCCTGCTTTGGCGGTAAATGACCTTATTGTTTTTCCGGGTAAAGAAGATTGCTTGTTTATTGCTAATGATGCCGGAGTGTACTATAGTATAAACGGCGGCATCAACTGGCAAAGGCTGGGGAATAATATGCCTTTTGTACCGGTGTTTGATATTCATTTAACCACGGATAAAACAAAAATCCTGGCAGGAACCTACGGCAGAAGCATGTATTCTATAGACATCAGTACTGTCATTGGCATGAGTGAATATAGCTTCACTCAAGGCATTTCGTTTACTATTTATCCTAATCCTACCCAGGACCGCATTAGCATAAACAGCAAGCTAAGCATAGAAAAAACCAGTATTTATGACCATACCGGAAAATGGTTATTTACTGTTGATGGCTCTGTTGCTGATGTTTCGCGTTTACCTGTAGGCACTTATATCGCAGTAGTTACAGGTGAAGGTAAAGCTTCCAGTAAACTTTTTGTAAAAACGGGGGCGCCCCATTAGAGTTAGTTTTCATTCCTCACCGGAAGAAGCCCTCTGTAATCTGTCATTAATGGCTTTTCCCAGAAATGTGTCTGGGAAAAATTCTGCCAATATAAGATCTGCATCGGTTTCATCTAATTGCCGCATGGCTGCAAACAAACCTTGTGCAGCTTCCTGTAAATTGGCGCTTGCAGAAAGCACCTTCATGTAAGCCGGTTTCTTCAACCTATATTCTTTACAAAAACTAATGACTGCGCAGTTTTGATGAGCATGTCGGGTTAATTCTTCTTCTAAATTCTTACCAACAATTAATTTTTTGCGGGTAGCATAATGACTTTGAAGTTGCCCCGGTGCACGCGGATTGGATGAATGATTAATATTCAGGTGAAGTGGTCCGGTTATTTTCTCTATTTCCTCCAATGCTAAACCTCCCAGGCGATACACCTGAACTTCTTCCTCTTCATTAAACCCAATAATGGTAGATTCTAAGCCTACTTCACAAGCGCCTCCGTCTAAAATATAAGCAATTTCATTGCCTAACTGGTCGGCCACATGAGTAGCCTGCGTGGGACTTACATATCCAAATGGGTTAGCACTGGGTGCTGCCAGTGGAAAATCAAGAGATGCCAGCAATTGCAGACTTAATGGATGCCTCGGAATGCGAATAGCCACGTGAGGAAGTCCGGAACACACGATATCCGGAATAATTGATGTTCTGGGTAAAATAAGGGTAAGCGGGCCAGGCCAGTATTGTTCGGCCAGCAACTTAGCCTTTTCAGGAACCCTGGTAACAAAATGGTTAATTTGTTCCAAAGCATGAATATGGATAATAAGGGGGTCGAAGAAAGGTCTTTTCTTTACCTCATATATCTTCAGCACAGCATCGGGGTTGAGGGCATTGGCGGCGAGTCCGTACACGGTTTCGGTAGGAATAGCCACCAGGCTCCCTGCCTTTAACAGCAAAGCAGCCTTTTCTATATCCCTGCCTATATTATCCATTTATTTTGCAAATATCTGAATATTTTCCTTGCCTTCATCACCCTTTGGTGCCTGGCGTCGGTCCCGACTTACCAAAATTCACTCCAATTACCCATCTAATTGGCAATATGCTGCTCATTCCCGATTCACACCTAAAAACAACACCAAACCACAAGTTTGAGCCCCTGGGCTTGCACCGAAGCCCTATTCCGCCTCAAGGTGGGCGGGTAACCTACCTTCCTGCACAGCTTCGGCGACAGAAATTACTCTACTAATCCCGCTTTAGTAGTTTGTCTCACGAATATATTTTAGGTCGTTCCAAGAGCCGGATAATTTTTACATTTGCATTTACAAAAAATTAGATATTCTTTATCATGAATTAACCCTGATGTATTACTTTACAGATACAACAACAGTTAATAGTTATGATAAGCTTAAATAAAATAGTATACACACATGAAATACCCATGTTTACCGAAACACAAACACAATTGAGGGCAAATGTGTAACACACATTTGAGCCAGGTTGTGGGAAGACTGGGTATTCCATATGACAATTAAAAAAACAATAATCTACTTATGAAAATTTCCTATAACTGGATTAAAAGGCTGCTTCCTGTTGATCATACACCCGAAGAAATTTCGGTTTACCTTACTGATTGCGGACTGGAAGTAGAAGGCATTGAGAAATTTGAAAGCATTAAAGGCGGACTAAAACAGGTAGTTATTGGAGAAGTACTGGAATGTGAGAAACATCCGGATGCTGACCGGCTGAAGCTCACTAAAGTTAATGTAGGTGAGGCAGCACCCTTAAGTATTGTTTGTGGGGCTCCTAATGTGGCAAAGGGACAGAAAGTAATTGTAGCCAAAGTTGGAGCCATTTTATACCCGGTTAGCGGGGAGCCGCTGGAAATAAAAAAATCAAAAATACGAGGTGCGGTGAGTGAGGGAATGATTTGTGCGGAAGATGAAATTGGCCTGGGTACCAGTCATGATGGTATTATGGTGTTGGATGCAGCTTGTATTCCGGGTACCGCAGCGGCAGAACATTTTAAACTTACTGAAGACTATATTTTTGAAATTGGTTTAACACCTAATCGTAGTGATGCTGCGTCTCACTTGGGTGTTGCCCGTGATCTGGCTGCAGTACTTAATTGCAGAACCAATTCAACAGAATGGAAAACCCGGCTCATTGGAGCGGAAGACCTGGAAATGACTGATAAAAGCTGCCCCATTAAAATTGATCTGCTGGAAAAAGAATTATGTAAGCGTTATAGTGGAATTTATATCCAAAACATTACCGTAAAAGACTCACCGGAATGGCTGAAGAATAGTTTAAAATCTATAGGACTCAGGCCTATCAATAACATCGTTGATATTACCAATTATGTGCTGCATGAACTGGGACAACCCCTTCACGCCTTTGATGCACAAAAAATAAAGGGTAACAAATTAATTATACGTAAAGCCTTTGAGGCAGAACGTTTTGTAACATTAGACGGTGTTGAAAGAAAATTACAGGCAGACGACTTAATGATTGCAAACCGGGATGAATCCATGTGTATTGCCGGTGTTTTCGGGGGCTTGGATTCAGGTGTAAACAATAATACTACGTCTTTGTTTTTGGAATCGGCGTACTTTGATGCGGGCAGCATTCGAAAATCGTCTAAATTCCATTCCCTGAAAACAGATGCTTCATTTCGTTTTGAAAGGGGCACAGATCCTGAAATGACTATTACTGCATTGAACCGGGCGACCCGCCTGATATTAGAGCTGGCAGGCGGTGAAATAGGTTCCGGAATAATTGATCTCTATCCTGAGGAATTACCGGCATACCAAATTGCTTTTTCCTATTCCCGCTGCGATCAGTTAATCGGTAAGGTCATTGACAGAAATACCATTAAAAACATCCTTACCTCTTTAAACATAGAAATAGTGAATGAAGGTACTGATGCGCTGCTGCTGCGAGTTCCCTTGTTTAAAACCGATGTAAGCCGCGAGATCGATGTTATTGAAGAAATCATGCGGGTGTATGGATACAACCATATTGAACAAGCACAGCAAGTGAAATTTTCTGTTTCCTATACACAGCAGGATCATGCCGAAACAGAAAAAATACTGGCTGAATTCTTAGCCGCACAGGGGTTTTATGAAATGATGAATACTTCATTAACCAATGAAAACTATTATACATCCAATGAAAGCATTGGCAACAATCTTGTAAAAATTGTCAATCCTTTAAGTTCAGATTTAAACGTGATGCGTGCCTCTATGTTATATAGCGGGTTGGAAACCATTTCCTATAACCTCAACAGAAAAAACATTAACCTGAAATTATTTGAATTTGGCCGTACTTATCATCAGGTTCCATCCGGAAACTTTAATTATAGTGAAACCCGCCACCTGAGCCTCTTCCTTACAGGAAAAAAACAGGAAGACAATGCACACGGGCACCAGGAAAAAGTAAATTTCTTTCAGTTAAAGGCTTATGTTGAAAATATGTTTAAACGCCTGGGTTTAACTTCCCTTAGCACAGAAGAAAGTGAAGATGCTCAATTTGATCATCTATTCAGCTATTTTTCCGGGAAAAGAAAACTCGCCAGCCTGGGGGCTGTAAATAAAAACCTTTGCAAAAAACAGGATATTCAGCAGGAAGTATTTTTTGCAGACCTGTTGCTGGATGAAATATATGCTGCTATGTTGCAGAGAAAAGCACTGAACTATGTGGAAGTATCTAAATTTCCTTATGTAAAAAGGGATCTGGCTTTATTAATTGACAAAAAAATAAACTATTCGGAAATAGAAAAATTAGTGCAATCCACTGAAAGAAAATTGCTCAAAGAAATAAGGCTGTTTGATATCTATGAAGGAGATAAATTAGAAAGGGGAAAAAAATCTTATGCCATTTCTTTAACCTTAGCCGATGAAACCGCCACCCTTACCGATAAGCAGATAGAACAAGTGATGCAGAAAATCATAAAAGCTTGTGAAGAAAAACTGGGTGCTTCATTAAGGATATAATGCGTATTAGCCGCCATCAATTATTTATAGCCGGGTTAATGATTATAGCCCTGTTTTACGGGTTGAACAAATTCAGCTTTTTATCCGGAGCGTCGTATACACTTGGAAAATTCACAGGTTATAGTATAGTTTATTCCACTAAAAACCACGAACAGGTTCAAAATTTCTGGCCTTTGATAGAATACCAGGTTGCTGAAAAAAAATATGAGCTCCATGGCGTTGAGTATGTTAAATACGATAAGGGGAGCAATGTTAAATTAGTTTACCAAAGCTCAGATCCTTCACTGGCATACGAATTCAGTTTTTTTGGATTTTGGTATTATGGTATTTTATATTCGGTTATTGCCGTTATTCTACTTACCATAGCCTGTTACGGATTACTGCATGAAAGGCATTTGATCCTGTTACGGCCTCCTTTTACCAACAAAGGTGTAACGGGAATCAGCCTGATTAAATTACCTCCTGACAACAACCCGTCTGATAATACAACACATTCACCGCGTAAACAATAATGTCAGGCCTTTTACGTTTATAACTCTTTGGCTATTCACAATTAATCCTTATTTTTATAAATATGCACAAGAAAACAGTCTATACTTTAATTGGCTTATGTGGACTTGCACTGAAACCTTTATCTGCACAGGTAACCAAATACAGTAACGAATTTTTAAACATTGGGGTTGGCGCCAGGGCTTTGGCAATGGCTAATGCCAATGTTACCTCTGCTAACGATGCAACAGCCGCATACTGGAACCCTGCCAATCTTAATTTCATACCATCTAATATACAACTGGGGCTTATGCATGCCGATTATTTTGCAGGCATTGCCAAATATGATTATGCAGGTATTGCTGCCCGTTTAGACAGCTCGAGTGCAGGTGCCATCAGTATCATTCGTTTTGGAGTAGATAACATTCCAAACACCACCCAGCTTATTGATGCCAATGGAAATGTGGATTATGATAAAATATCGAAATTTAATGCTACCGATTTTGCCGCATTACTTTCTTATTCCAGAAAAATTAAACAAGTGAATGGTTTATTACTGGGAGGAAGTGCCAAAATTATACGCAGAAAAATTGGTGAATTTGGAGGCTCCTGGGGCTTTGGTCTGGATATGGGCTGTACCTACTCTCTAAAAAAATGGCAAGTATCTGCGGTTATGCGCGATATTACCGGAACTTTTAATGCATGGTCATTTAACCTGAGTGAGGAAGTGAAAGAGGTATTTTCACAAACAAAAAACGCCATTCCTAAAAATTCGATTGAAATAACTGCTCCACACCTGATAATGGGGGCTGCAAGAAGTTTTAATCTGTGGAAGGACAAAATAGGCTTCTTAGCTGAACTTAACATGATTGGTACCTTTGACGGGCAGAGAAATGTTTTAATCAACAGCAAGCACCTGAATTTAGACCCGGCATTGGGAGTAGAACTGGACTATAAAAAATTCATTTTTCTCAGAGGCGGAATAGGCAATATTCAGCGTACTACAGATGAAAGGGGTTTGCCACAAACTACTGTTCAGCCCAACATGGGACTTGGCATTAAATACAAAGTATTTGCACTGGATTATGCCTTTACAGACATAGGTGATCAGTCGGTAGCACTGTACAGTAATATTTTTTCATTGAAAATAAATATTAATAAATCAGTTGCTCAACCCACTCAGGCCAACGCACCATGACCAAAAAAATCATACTCTTACTAAGCATTTGCATCAGTACCTGTGCCATGCACGCACAGTTCTTTAACAACGAGTGGATTAATTTCTCTCAAAGCTATTATAAAATCAAAATTCCGCGTAATGGCCTGTATAAGATAGATTCCACCAGCCTGGCACAATCCGGAGTTCCCTTAAACAGCATCAACCCCAGAAACATACAACTCTTTCAAAAGGGAAAAGAGTTATACATACACATACAGGGAGAGGCAGACAATCAGTTTAATAAAAACGACTACATCCTATTTTATGCAGAAAAAAATTCCTGTAAAGACGATTCTGCCCTTTTTTACAACAGTCCATACTTAGCCAACCCATACTACAGCGTTATCAACGATACCTCAGTGGTATTTTTTACCTGGAACAGCAGTACCAATAACAGACGCTTAAGTGTGGAAAATGACGTTAACTACAGTGCCTTTACTCCTGCAAATTATTACCTGAAAGAAGCTGTTACTGCCTATAACAATGAATACTATGCCGGCCCTATACATCCTTTCAGTAAAACCCCCGACCCCCGGTATGTGCTTGGAGAAGGTTTAGCATCCAACGTTGTGGCTATTGATGCCAACAATCCAGCCACAGCCACATTAAGCACCACCTTTAACACCAATGGTATTTATGTTTCAGGGCCACAGGCGCAATTGGAAACGGTTTATGCCGGTGCTTCCAACGAATTCTATGGAAATGGTAGTTCCTCCGACTACCTGGATCATAAGGTAAAAATAGAATACAAAGATAATTCCGGTAACTGGATTACTGTAAATACACACGACTTTGACGGCTATACCACGCACAAAAAAAACATGTCATTAACCAATTCCAGTATTGGCACTTCCACGGATGTCCGTATCAGTAGTGTGTATAACCCAACTTTTTACAAAGGAAACAGAACTTATGTTTTTTACATCAAACTTTTTTATCCGCAAAGCTTTAACCTGAACAACCTCAGCACTGAAACCCTGCTCCTTCCTGATCAGGCCGGTCAAAACAAATCCTATCTCCAGATCAGTAATTTTAACTCCGCTTCTAATCCGGTGTACCTCATCAACATCAGTGACCATCAGCTGATCCTTACTACTTCCAGCGGAAGCAATATACAGGCACTTGTTCCCAACTCCGGTAAAAACAAGCTCTGTGTTCTTTCTTCCACATCAGCTATTCATACGATCAGTAAACTTAGTAAAGTAAATGGTACGGGTAGTTTTACTGATTACAAAAATATGTCAACCGATTCTGCGTATGTAATGGTATATCATCCTTCGCTTCAAAGCGGAACTGTATTGTATGAACAATACCGGAAAAGTTTAGCCGGAGGCAAACATCATACCCTTAGTGCAAACATCTATGATTTATACGATCAGTTTGCCTGGGGCGTGGAAGGCCATCCTTACGCTATCCGGAACTTTATTAATTATCTTTTTAAACACTTCCCCAGCCCTCCTCAAAACCTTTTTCTGATTGGAAAAAACATACACGCACCAAATTGCATCAGCAATCCGTCTGCTTTTAACAGACGATTGATTCCTTCATTCGGTGTTCCTTCTTCCGATATTTTATTAACCCAGGGAATAGTCAATGCTGCTTCCCTGGCACCGGCCGTTGCAACAGGAAGATTAGCGGCTCAGAGCAATACTGACATCAGCAATTACTTAGACAAAGTAAAACTATACGAAGCCTTGGGCACAGAAGGCTGGAGAAAAAATATTTTACACTTTGTAGGGGGTACCAATGCTGCAGATCAAAATCTTTTTAACCTGTACATGACCGAATTAAAGGATATTGTGGAAGATACCACCTTTGGCGGAGTAGTTAATACTTTTAAAAAAACATCTTCTGCGCCTATAGGCATCAACACCAATGATTCTATAAAAAGAGCCATAGAAAGCGGCGTGAATCTGATCACCTTTTTCGGTCACGGTTCTACTGTTGGTTTTGAACAAAATATTGATGATCCTTTTGCCTATAACAACTCCCCGCGTTTTCCCATGTTACTGGCTAACTCCTGCTACACCGGAGACATACATACCCCCAATGTTTTTTCCAACAGTGAAAAATTTGTGCTTGCCAAGAATCATGGAACAATAGGATTTATTGCTACTGTTAGTACTGGTGTTACCTTTTCCCTGGCGGCATACTCCCGGGAGTTTTACAAAAACATCAGCTATCGTACCTATGGGAAATCTTACGGAGAAGCAGTAAAACAAGGAGTTCATTATACGCAATTAAGTGCCCCAGCTGACTCCATCACACACATAACCAGTCTGGAAATGACTTTGCACGGTGACCCGGCCTGTAAACCTTACGCGCCAAGAAATCCGGATTATACCATTGCCAACACCGATGTTAGTTTTGACATCAAAAGTATTCCTGACTCCATCATCATAAAAATTAACCTTCACAACATAGGTAAAGCTATTAACGATTCCTTTATTGTTTACATGGAGCGGATATTGCCCAATAACACCGTAGTTCCCTTTCTGAAAAAAACAAAAGCACCGCTGTTCGATAAAACACTAAAGCTGACTATTGCCAAAGACTTAGTTAATGGTATTGGACTGAATAAATTTACAGTGCAAGTTGACCGTTATAATAAAATACCAGAACTCAACGAAAACAACAATTCCACTACAGGTCAGATTCCCATGTTTATTCCGGGCGGAGACATTATCCCGGTATACCCTTATGAATATGCCATAGTGCCGGACCTTTCCAACATAACATTAAAAGCTTCAACTGCTAACCCATTTGCTACAAATACTACCTACAGAATTCAGGTAGATACTAATGACCTTTTTTTACAACCGCTGATCAATACGACTATAACCGCTCCCGGAGGTGTAGTGAATGTTCCGGTAACCTTATTGAACAAAGACAGTATGGTTTATTTCTGGAGAATAGCCCGTGACAGCTCTAATCCGGCAGCTATCAACTGGAGAGAGAGTTCTTTTCAAACCATTGCCAACAAAAAGGGATGGTCACAGGCTCATTTCTTTCAATTTAAAAAAGATGAATACCAGTTTGTGAAATACTTTAAAAATTTAAGAAAATTTGATTTTGTGAATGACGTGAAAACCATTTTCTGCAAAACCGGTTATGTGGGAGCACCATACAACATCCAAAATTTTGCTGAAAACGGCTACTACATCAATAACTCGCAACAAGTATATTGGACATGCGGAGGCGGAAATGGCTGGACTTTTGCAGTATTTGATTCCATCACCGGAAAACCTGAACTGGCAGATACCACCCTTCACGCACCCAATTCAGGTACATGGTTAAGCCAATACAACAGCTGTGCCTGTGTACCTGAATTAAGGCCAGCCTTTGATTTCGGCACTTTTAATTATTGCGGTGATGCCGCCGACTGGAAGCTGCGCGTAGAGCAATTTATTAATGCCATACCTGCAGGGAAAAGAGTATTGGCATACAGTCATGATAATGATGCAGCAACAACCTTTAGCCCCTCCCTGCGGCAGGCTTTTAATAAAATCGGTTCTGATCAGATCCAGAACAAGCCCGACACCTGCCAGATGGTTATTTTTGGTGTAAAACGCCCCTATGCGCATACCCAGGCCAATGAAATTATTGGTGCGCGAATAAAAGATATCGTTTCTTTAACAGATACCCTTACCACCAACTGGACACATGGCTATATTGCTTCGGAAATTATAGGCCCTTCTTCTCATTGGGAATCTTTTCACTGGCGCTACCGTTCACTGGAATCCCCTTCTACCGATAGCATAACTGTAAAACTCGTTGGAATAAAAAGCAATGGAAAAAGAGATACCCTGAGCAGTTTTTCTATCACTCAACAGGATATAATTAATCTCGGCAATTATATTGATGCAGGCATTTATCCACAGCTTCAGTTAGTGGCCTTTATGAGTGATAACGTTAACAATAGTGCGCCACAACTGCAACGCTGGCAAGTAATATTTGATGAAATGCCTGAAGCAGCCCTCCATCCTCCGGCAGGCTATTCTATCTCTAACACCAGTATACAGGAAGGCGATCAATTACAAGTGAAAATTCCTGTTAAAAATATTGGTAGTGTCCCTTTCCAGGATAGTTTGCTGATTCATTACTGGATTGAAGATGCCCATGCGGTTAATCATCCTTTACCCTACAGGTTAAAGAAAAAAGGATTTATGCCTGATTCGTTAATTATTGATACATTAAAGATAAATAGCTTGGGTTACCCCGGAAATAATGCCCTATGGGTAGAGGTAAATTCACTTCATCACCCTAAACACCAGGAAGAGCAACATCACTTTAACAACATCATGCGTATTCCATTTACTGTTGGAAAAGACAACATTAATCCTTTATTAGATGTTACCTTTGATGGGGTACATATTTTAAATGGCGATATCATTTCCTCCAGACCCAACATACTCATTTCACTAAAAGATGAAAACAAATACCTCGCATTGAACGATACCGGAGATTTTGCCATCTACCTGAAATACCCCGGAAACCCACAGGAAGAGCATATTTATTTTAATGGCAACCTGCTCTTCACTCCGGCTCAATTACCCCATAACAGTTGCAGAATAAATTTTTCTCCCCAACTCCTGAAAGATGGGAAATATGAATTAACCATTCAGGCTAAAGACCGTTCAGACAATGAAAGTGGTGCCACCAATTACAAAATTCAATTTGAAATAGTCAATAAATCTTCTATTACTGAAATCATGAATTACCCCAATCCTTTCAGTACCTCTACCCGCTTTGTATTTACCTTAACCGGCCATGAAATACCGGAAACATTTAAAATACAAATCATGACCATAAGCGGTAAAGTAGTAAGGGAAATTACCCGGCAGGAATTAGGAAATATTCACATTGGCCGAAACATTACTGAATTTGCCTGGGACGGAAAAGATACATACGGCGATGCTTTAGGTAACGGTGTGTATCTATATAAAGTAATTACCAAACTAAATGGAGAAAGCATTGAGCGCAAAACTTCAGGTGCTGATGAATATATAAAAAATGGCCTGGGAAAAATGGTGATTATGCGTTAAAAAGGGCTACTCTTGCCTGGTACAAGCTCACTTTATTTTTAGTATTTCATGACCAGTTAGTGCCGGGGTGATTTAGGATATCTCTTTACCATCACCTAAATCATTTCAATTTTAAGTTCGGTCTGCAAATTTTTCTTGTACGTTCTCGAAACAGGTATAGCAAGTCCGTTTTTCATTACCAGCGTTCCACCATCACCTCTAATGTATTTTTCTACCTGCAGTAAGTTTATGATATGCGAATTATGCACCCTGATAAAAGGGTTGTCTTCCAACTGCTTTTCAAAAAATTTTAATGTTCTGGAAACGGTTATTTTCTTATTATTTATGAGGTACACGTAAGTGTAATTGGAATCGGCTTCCAGGCTAATAATCTCATCCACTTCCACCATCATAATACCATCAAACAGCGGAAGAGCAATTTTTCTGTTTATTTTATTCGAAATTCCCTTAATCATTTCTTCGATGTGCTCAAACTTCAAAAATTGACTTTTTTTAATTTTCCTCTCCGCTTTTTCTACCACTTGTATCAGCTCATCAATTTCCACAGGCTTCAGTAAATAATCCAGGGCATTAGCTTTTATGGCTTGAATGGCATAATGATTAAATGCAGTAATAAACACCACTTCAAAATCAAGTTCGCGGGTTTCTTCCAGTAATTGAAAACCATTCTGATTGGGCATTTCAATATCCAGAAAAATCAACTCAGGCTTGTGCTCCTTCATGGCTGCTTTGGCTGCTGCTACGCCTTCATAAATGCCTAAAACCTTTACCTGCGGGCAATATTTACTCAGCAGGAGCTTGATGATACTGGCACTTTTTGCTTCATCGTCAACTATTATGGTCTTTATCATATTTATGGTAATTTATTTTGGGTATTCTTAATTCAATAATAGTTCCAGTTCCGCCACCCCCCATTTGTTTTTTATCCCTAACGGAGAATTGAAGTTTCATGTTGTGTAATTTTCCTAAAATATCTAACCTTTCCTGGTTGATGGTAAGTGCCAGCGACTGATGTTTTTTCTGGTTTATAGCCTTAATTTTTAACGATTCTTCCAGTCCAATACCATCATCTTCAATAACACAAAGCACTTCCATTTCCTTATCCAAAAAGGAAATTCTCACACAACCCGCTTCTTTTTTATGCATGAGTCCATGCCAAATTGCATTTTCCACATAAGGCTGAATTAATAATGGAGAAATCGAAATTGTCCTTATGTTTAAGGTTTCATCGATATAAATTTCATGTCTGAATTTTTTTTCGAATCTCAGTTTTTCCAACTCTATGTATAGCTCGGTTGTTTCAATTTCTCTCTGTAATGAAATAAATTCCTGCATGGAATTCTCCAGCACATTTCTGATCAATCTCGAAAATTTGGATAAATACCGGTAAGCATTATCAGCATCATTGGTGAGCACATAGTGCTGAATGGAATTAATAGAGTTAAAAATAAAATGCGGATTCATTTGCGAGCGAATAGCCTTTAGCTCAACCTCAGCAATTTTCTTATTTAATTTCGTCTTTTCTTCTTCAGTTTTTCTGATGCGTGTAATTCTGGTGTGGTAATAGAAATAGATGGCAATACCCAAAACTGTTACCGATAGTGTCATAAACCAATAGGTTGTCCAGAAGGGTTTCTGTATGGTAAATGAAATTATAGCACGGGAGGTACTTTTGTTTCCGTCAGGATCAATGGCATATACTTCAAACTGGTATTCACCCGGAGATAATGGATTGTATTCTACCCTGGTTGCGGCTGTGTATTTCCAACTGGAATCAAGTCCCAATAAACGGTACTGGTACTTTGTTTTTTGAGGATTTTTGTAAGATAGGCCTACAAAATTTATCCTGATAAAGTTCTGTTTGTAATGAAGCGCTTGTAACTCATTAGTGTTTAAATATTCGTCATTTGCCTGTGTACCTAATATATAAACCATTGGGCTGGTAGTATTCTTTTTGAGTTTATTTTTCTGAAACTCTACAATTCCTTCACTGGTTGCAGCATATATATATTGATCCTGCAGGCACAATTGATTAATTTCATCGGTTACCAATCCGTTAGCTGAAGAATAGTTTTCGATAGAAAAAGTAGAATCATTGATGGTGGATATTTTAGAAATGCCTCCATTGGTTCCAGCCCAAATTGTTCCTGAGGAATCTGCAATTAATGTCTTACATTGCTCACTCAGCAGTCCCTCCCGGAGCCCCAGATGCTTTAATTTATTTTTATACAGTACATAAATACCCGAGTACTTGGAAGCCAGCCACAGGCGATGCTGTTTATCCATTAATATATGATCTATGCGTTTATTCATGATTTGGGTAACCCGCTTTACACTATCCTTCTCCCGGATATCATAAATAAACAAACCATTTACCCCACCGTACCACAAGGTATCCTGATGTAAAAAGAGTGAATTTAAATTCATGTTATCTTTCGTTAATACCTTTATCGTTGCCGTATTGGTATTGATCTCACAAAGGCCATTGACATATATTCCGTAAATTCGTTCTTTGTTATAGGGGATCACTTTTCTGAAAAAACACTTCCTTTTCTTTTTTTCAGCATAGAAATAACGTTTATTACCCGTTTCAGGGTTTAAAAAATAACTGTAATCGCCCCCGATAAATACTTCTTTACTTGAGGAGTGTAAAAGATGAATGCCTATCCCCTTTTGGTTTTTCAAAACTTTCATTTTCCCACCCTCCAATACATTAACGCGTTGATTTTCGTCAATACTATAAATGTTGTTTTTATAACTCACTAATGAATTTATTTTTTGGGCTCCTGCTCCGTGTTCAATACTGTAATAGTTAAAATCGAGGGAAGCCATATAGATCACTCCTTTTGAAAGGGTTGTAAACCAATATCCCTGTTGTAAATCCTGAATTACGGAGCTAACTGAGAGGTTGGCTAAAAAAGTATCCGGTTTACTGTTAATATCCGAATTATTAAATCTCAACACTCCCTTATTCTTTATACCACACCATAAATCATTCCGGCTATCACAATATAGACTGATAATCTCCCCTTTGTCCATGTTTCTGGAAAATACAGAATCGTTTTTATAGGAAAGCAAAACATTATGCTCAGAAAAAACAATGCCCTGGCGGGTTCGTGTACCGTGACGCTGCCGTTTAAAAAAATAAAACTCGTTTCCTTCCTGCACATATTTAGCCTTCATAAACTTATCTGATTTATCCTGCTTCTTAAAAAAAGTTAGTCTTGTTTTCTCAAAAGTGTGGGCTATCACCGAAAATAAGATTTCCTTTTCTGTTGGTGTACTAATATACCACCCATTTGTCGGGCATACTTCCTTACTAATAGTCCTGTAATTATTGGCCGGAGTAATTTTAACAAAAAAAGTTGCTGTATTTAGTCCTATGTGAAGATTCTTTTCTTTATCAACATACAGAGAAGAAATGGAGGTTCCGGCCAGCAGGCGGGTTAATTCCGCATTAGCAGCAATTTCAACAATACTGTCCTTTTCCGGGAGGTAATAGGCAATTCTTTTAGATATTCCCACAAACCAGATACGATCAGTAAAATCTTCATACATTTTAAAAATGGTATGATCGTTAAGTCCTTTTTCAGCAGAATAAACACTATAGGTGTAACCGTCATAACGGCAAACCCCTGCATCTGTTCCAAACCATAAATAGCCTTTTTTATCTTGTAATGCGCAATAAGACTCAGAGCTCGGAAAACCAGTATGGGGAGTATGATTTCGGCTGGCTATTTGCTGGGCTTTTGCCTGCACTAAAAAAAACAGGAAAATCAAATAAAAAACTGCCCGCATATTAATCACGCGCAAAATTAATAAAATCTTCTTTCTTCTGTTAACACTTCCGGCTTTCTCCCCTTATTCCCACCATTATATTCCTTATTCCTCTCTTTTACAAGGCATTTATTTTCCCGCCATTTTGTTAAAACTATTCCTATCTGATTAATGTTTTTTAACCTGATATTCTATCTCATTTGCCTTCATTCAGTCGTTACCTGTTGCCGATAAAATAACTTATTTCGGCTTACATACCTTCTCATGAAAAAACCAGTGTGGAAGCTCTAAAAAACTCCCTGCATTTTTCATCACCCAGGTATCATCCTGAATGCTTATTTTTACAGAAAAAAGTGCAAAAAACCCGTAACCTCTTTTTAGTTTCACTGCTGAGCGGAATATTACTTCATTTAGCCTGGCAAAAATATTTTACCTGGATTGTTTTTATTGCCTGGCTCCCTCTTTTATTCTTCACAGAAAAATCACTTAAAGCATCGCCTGTAAAAAAAAGCGGGCGTAAGCATTTCTTTATTGCTTATCTGGGATTTCTGTTCTGGAACCTCTTTACTACCTACTGGGTATACTATGCTTCTGCTGGTGGTTCAATAATGGCCTTTGTGTGCAACGCCTTACTTATGGCGTTGACGTATCAGTTATATTATCTATTCCGTAAAAAAGTTGCAAGACCCTGGTCGGTTTGGACTATAATACCTATTTGGCTTAGTTTTGAATACCTGCACACCAATTGGGATCTCTCCTGGATTTGGCTTAACCTGGGTAATGCCTTTGCTTTTCAAAACACCTGGGTTCAATGGTATGAGTTTACCGGACTCAGTGGCGGCACCTGCTGGGCATTAGTTGTTAATGTTTTATTTTTAATTGCTTTCAGGGCGAAAGCAACAAGCGCTGTAGTCTATTTAAAAAAATTACTGCTTCCGCTCAGCTTCATCCTGGTACCTATCGTTGCATCATATCTCCTGCTTGAATCAGTAGAAAACAGGGAGCAAGCTACTAAAAAAACAGGTGTGCTGATTGTGCAACCCAACGTTGACCCCTACAATGAAAAATTTTATGTAGAACCTCGGATCCAATTAGAAAATCTGATGGAACAACTAAAAGGTCAAATTGATACCAGTATTCATTACCTCATACTTCCAGAAACATTTTTAACTGAAGATATGCTGGAAAACAGCAACCTGAAAGAATCCTATTCCCTGAATTTCCTGAAAGAACATTTATTAAAACCTTATCCCTGGCTCATGATTGTAAGCGGTGCCAATACCCGGTATCATTACGACAGCAAGGAGCAGGTTTCTTTAACTGCCAGAAAATACAGCAATGCAGACATTTATTATGATTGTTTTAACTCTGCTATTCAGCTCGACAGCTCAGGGAAAGTGCAAATTTATCATAAATCAAAATTAGTACCTGGTGTAGAAAAAATGCCTTTCCCCTCATTATTGAAGCCCTTGGAAAATTTAGCTATAGATATGGGCGGAACTTCCGGAAGTCTGGGTATTCAGGAAGAACGCTCTGTCTTTACCAGTTCAGACAAGTCTCTGAAAATAGCACCGGTAATTTGCTATGAAAGTGTTTACAGCGAATACCTCACTGAATACATTAACAATGGGGCTCATTTTATTTTTATTCTCACCAATGATGGCTGGTGGAAAGATACGCCCGGGCACAAACAACATTTAGCCTATGCCTCTTTAAGGGCTATTGAATGCAGAAGAGACATTGCCCGGAGTGCTAATACGGGAATTTCCTGTATAATTACCAAAAAAGGAGAGATTCTGGAAAGTAAAGCCTGGTGGAAAAAAGCCCTTATCAAGACCCAGCTCATTCCATCCCATGAAATTACTGTTTATTCCCAATATGGCGATGTTCTTTCCAAAATATCACTGTTATTTTCAGGCTGTTTAGTCTTATGTATAATTTTATTCAGTTTCAAAAAGCATTAATTTTTCTTAACTTCGTAACTTGTTTTCATCCCCAAATAATTGAAAACATACTCTACCTAAAACAAAACCTTAATACTTAGTTAACCTATGGAAAAATTTGATGTTGCAGTGATAGGGTCAGGTCCTGGAGGATACGTAGCTGCCATACGCTGCGCACAACTCGGAATGAAAACCGCACTTATTGAACGTTACAGTTCCCTGGGAGGAACCTGCCTGAATGTAGGTTGCATTCCGTCCAAAGCATTGCTCGATTCTTCTGAACATTTCTTTAATGCCAGTCATCACTTTTCTACTCATGGTATAGAAGTTAAAGGATTAAAAGTAAACCTGGATCAAATGATTTCGCGTAAGCGGGATGTGGTAAAGGTTACCTGCGATGGCATTAACTACCTGATGAAAAAAAATAAAATTACCGTACTTAATGGTCACGGTAGCTTTATTAATCCTCATACCATTGAAGTGTCTCAAATCAGTGGTGCCAAAATTACGGTTGAAGCCTCCAAATTTATTATTGCTACCGGGTCCAAGCCTTCTTCTTTACCCGGAATAGAAATAGACAAAAAACGCATCATCACTTCTACCGAAGCCCTGGAACTTACCGATGTACCCAAACACCTGATTGTAATTGGAGGCGGGGTTATTGGATTAGAATTAGGCAGTGTTTACGCCAGACTGGGAGCTAAAGTTTCTGTAGTTGAATTCATGGATGGACTTATTGCCAGCATGGATAAATCCTTAGGCAAAGAGCTGCAACGGTTGCTGAAAAAAGACCTGGGTTTCGACTTTTATTTCAAACACAAAGTAACCGGTGTTACCGCTAAAAACAAAGAAATAACCGTTACTGCAGATAATGGTAAAGGAGAAAGCATTGAAATAAAAGGCGACTATTGTTTAGTGGCTGTAGGCCGCAGACCCTATACCGATAATTTAGGACTGGAAAATGCAGGTGTAAAAACAGATGCCAAAGGCCGCATTGAAGTAGACAAACACCTGCAAACCAATGTACCCGGCATATATGCCATTGGCGATGTGATTAACGGAGCCATGCTGGCACATAAAGCCGAAGAAGAAGGAGTGTTTGTGGCAGAGTTATTAGCCGGACAAAAACCCCATATCAATTATAACCTGATTCCGGGAGTAGTTTACACCTGGCCGGAAGTAGCTGCTGTAGGCTATACAGAAGAACAACTAAAAGAACAAAACAAAAGATACAAAAGCGGTAACTTCTCCTTTAAAGCCAGCGGAAGAGCCAGAGCAAGCATGGATACCGATGGCTTTATTAAAGTTTTGGCCGATGCCGACACCGATGAAGTACTGGGTGTACACATGATTGGGCCGCGGGCAGCCGATATGATTGCTGAAGCCGTATTGGCTATGGAATACAGGGCCAGTGCCGAAGACATTGCCCGTGTTTGCCATGCACACCCCACCTTTACGGAAAGTTTTAAAGAAGCCTGCTTAGATGCTACCGGAAAACGAAGCATTCATATGTAAGCAAACCCATATTCTCCAAAACGGCCTCCCGCAGAGGCCGTTTTTGTTTTTTTCACACAAGCACGTAACAATTCACAGAATAATTTACAGCTCCGCAAACTTTCTTTATTTTTGCAGCTTTCAACTCCTACATGAAAACAGCCATATTGCTTATAAACCTGGGTACACCCGACAGTCCTTCTACCAGCAACGTAAGAAAATACCTTACTGAATTTCTCAATGACCCCCGGGTAATTGACATTTCTGCTGTAGGCCGTTTTTTTTTGGTGAACGGCATCATCGTTCCCTTTCGCTCCCCGAAATCTGCCAAACTATACCGGCATATCTGGACAGAAGAAGGTTCTCCCCTGCTCATTCATGCTCAAAATCTCAGTAAAAAACTGCAAACTGCACTGGGCAACGATTATATCGTAGAATATGCCATGCGTTATCAAAACCCATCTATTGCTTCTGCATTAGAAAAACTGAGGCAACAAAAACCTGCCAAAATTGTTGTGGTTCCACTATACCCCCAATATGCTTCCAGCAGCACAGGCTCTACCATTGAAAAACTATTCGGACTCTTAGCCAAATGGGAAGTTATACCTTCTATACACGTGATCAGTAAATTTTATGATGATGAACACTTCATCAACTGCTTTGTAGAAGAAGGAAAAAAACATGATTTGAACAGCTACGATCATTTCCTCTTCAGTTATCATGGTTTGCCCGAACGACATATTAAAAAAGGTGCGGCCCATTACGGAAGTGATTATTGCCAGCTTTCAGATAAATGCTGCTCCAGCCTCAATAAAAACAACCAATATTGCTACAGGGCCAATTGCTTTTATACCACCAGAGAAATTACTAAAAAACTAAACATCCCTTCAGAAAAATATACCGTATGTTTTCAATCCCGGCTCAACGACCAATGGGTAAAGCCTTTTAGCGATGATGTGATTAAAGAAAAAGCGAAACAGGGCATAAAAAAAATGCTGGTGTTTTCGCCTGCCTTTGTGGCCGACTGTTTAGAAACCATTCATGAAATTGGTACCGAATACCATGAGCTGTTCCGTGAACACGGAGGTGAAAAAATTGAATTGGTAAAAAGCCTCAACAGCAACGATAGCTGGGTAAATGCCTTGAAACAACTGGTGATGAAGTATTAGGGAAAAACAATCAGCTAATTGGCTAATCAAATAATCGGCTAATTAATCCCAGCTCTTGAAGCCTCGTACCATTTGAAGATTTAAAAATATACCAAACCAATCAAGATTCATCAGCTAATTGGCTAATCAGATAATCGGCTAATTAATCCCAGCTCCTGAAGCCTCGTACCATTTGAAGATTTGAAAATATACCAAACCAATTATGATTCATCAGCTAATTGGCTAATCAAATAATCGGCTAATTAGGGCTTGTTCTTAAACTGAAAATCGGACAAAATTTAATCTGTAAAAAAAAGACAATATTAAATTTTTCATCCAAAGGAGTACTCTCCTTGATAATTTCTC
>JACCDP010183428.1_pt1 | contig 25164 bp, 33 predicted proteins | sample 7445841 | NCBI WGS metagenome assembly JACCDP01 (sample SAMN15323441, study PRJNA562643) | freshwater metagenome | isolation source: river surface water | place: USA:Blue River Watershed | collected 2017-08-17 | reverse complement strand
TGGAACGATGGGCTCCGCATCAACGTGAAAAAGATGATCGGCGGATACGTGGTGAGTTTCCGCGTGTATGACCGCAAGACGGATCGCAGTGATGATCGTGCTTACATCATCACTGACGAGCAGGATTTCAACACTGAGTTGGGCAAGATGATCACCATGGAAAGTATGAGGCAATCGTGAGCGAGGAACGACTGTACCGTATCACTCCCTTGGAAAAGAAAAGCGTGGAATATTTCGTGGATGTGTTCGAGCGATTGCCCGATGGTAGGATCCGCGGATTTGATGTCACTGAAACTTGGCGTTGGGGGTATGGATTCCGGCCCGAAGACGAACCTGTTTGGCGGTACGAAACAGATCGTGTTCGTTGTGACCCACAGGTAGGTTGGGGGTGCGATCTCGATGATCTCATCGCTGTTCATGTAGAATACGGATGCTGGGACATGGATGGCAATGTCTACGACGACGGGTTCACCGAAGAGGAGAAAGCTGAAATCGAAGCCATCCTTCGCGGAGAAACAGAGGACGATCAAGGCCGATATGGCACCGCTTGGATCTATGACGGTGAGCATAACTGGGAAGTCGAAGACGACTGTGTTTACATTCTCGGACCTGTCCGGATCGATATTGTGGATGCCAATGGCTATGGCGACTCGGCTGTGTTGGAAGAAAATGTACAGCCTTACAAACCCAACGGAGAGCCCAGCAAAGAATGGCCGTTCCCGACCCAGACCTGACACGCGAGCAACAGGAGATCATCGTCCAACTGCAAGGCACTCGTAAGATAGTGATCAACACCGACTTTGGTGGGTTTGGTCTCAGCAGGGATGCCTGGGTTCTTTGGTGCCTACAAAAAGGCTGGGATCCAGACGATGAAAACCTGCACGATCACATGATCGAGCGTGATTGCCCTGCGTTGGTGAAGATAGTGGAAGCCATGGGTGCCGACGCCAACGGCCCTTACAGCCGACTCAAAATAGTGGAGATTCCTGCTGATGTGTTTTGGGAGTTGGCTGACTATGACGGGCGTGAATGGATAGCGGAGCAACACAGGACATGGCGATAGAACCCACTGGACAACTTGATATGGACATCTGCCAAGCCCGATGGATAGTGGAAAAAGTCCGGGCAGATGATCGTTATGCCCGGAAACTGTATGCGGCCATGTGCAACATCAGGTGGCAATATCAGGACGTCATGACCATACTGCGAGATAAGTGGTGGACTGTGAGTTGGCGTAGTGCCGGTGAAGTCATCGCCGACATACGCGGCGAAGGCGACTACATGGACTGGTATTGTACAGGCAGTGAAGGCTACGTGGATCCCGAGATCACTGCCGACCTTGCAGATATAGGCTGGCATTGGAGCGAATGGCCCGAAGAAATGACGAGTTAACTAGTCGGATGTTGTTTTCAAACAGATTATCTCATACTATAAGTAATTTGATGCCATTGTTGCTGACAGCTGGATGTAGTTTTACCAAGGACTATCACCAAAAAACTTGGGCAGATTATCTGGCAGAAAACTTGTGCTATGATCTAAAAAACATAGCTGGCCGGGGTGCAGGCATAGAATTTATAAAATATCGTGTCCTTCACGAGTGTTCTCAAACAACACCAGATTTAGTAGCAATCATGCTGCCAAGTGTCGATCGATTTGATCTCTATGTCGATAAAGATCACCCACTAAACAAAGAATTCAATAAAATTTCAAGTTGGCAAAACGGTCAAGAACCTAGCCTGTTAGATATCAACGGTAATATCAACTATGTGGAAGGATTTTCTCTCACCGGGGGCGAACATCGTGGGCATAAAAAATATTGGTACAAGTATTATTACAGCGAAACTTCTGCTTTGTTGAAATACTGGACCGATGTATTAACCCTACAGCAATTTTTGAATTTGAAAAAGATTCCGCATGTATTCACTATGGCTTACGATAAAAATCATATCGTAGAACAACAAATAAATGCTACTGGACAAAATAATTCGCATCAATTTATTTGGAACAATATTGATTGGAACAAATTTATATTTTTTAACACCGATCAGGGCTTTTTATCTTTCGTTCGGGATAATAAATTTGAAATCAAAAACAACCATCCTGTGACTGAAGCACATCTTAGTTGGATTGAAAAACTTGTGTATCCACATATCAAGACTGCACTTGACCAATAAAGAATCGTGTCGTATAATAACAACATTACAGTGAAAGGATCGATATGAATATCCGTGAATTCCTCAAATGGCAGTTTGCAGGTTGGTATCGAGATTTGACCCTATGGGGCGGAGTAATCTCTGCTGTGGCGGTCTTGGCCATGTATCAGGGTTGTCCCAAGCCCATCCCCTACATCGTCTTGGCTGTGGGCTGGGCCTTGATCTTGTTTGATCTTGCCCGAGCTTGGTTCCGCTTCAGTTATGCGGTTTATCAACTGCAACAGAATGAGATCGTCCGTAAACTCAAAGAGCGGGAACTATAATGGCTACCAAGAAGCAAAAAGAAGAGTTGATGCAGACCTTGAAGTTCACTCCCATCCGAGCCAGGCTCTTGGTACAGGGCTACGGCGGCGAGTGCTACATCGGATCTGTGGATCGCAAAGATTACGAAGCGTTCAAAAAAGGTCGGGTCGACATCGAGCAGTACATGAGCGACTGGGACAATGAACTGTTCCAAGATATCCCCGATGAAAATCGTTTTGTGGAACCCGGGCAGGCCTATGACTGCGACAACCTGTTCCACGGATCGGGTGCCAGCATGGACTCGGGCAGTTATATCAATGTGCTCAACGACGAAACCATGCAAGACATCTTTGAGACCAGCTTGGACCACAATTCGTTGGACGATGCCGGCATCACTGTGGAATGCGGCGATGATTTTGACAGCGACGATCTCGAACCTGGTTCAGTGATCTTCTGGGGCGGCCAAGGCGAGAAGGGCTGTTTTTTTGACGCTGAACTTGTACTCACCAAACCCTTTGATCCCAAGTTATTGCGACTCACCTACGGCAACGGCGACGGCTGGCATCTCTTGACTGGTGTGGAGTACGACGGTGTAGAACTTGAAGGCTATGACGGGTACAGCACCACCGGCAAGTGGGGCGAGCACAAGTTCTGGATCTCGGGCGACGAAGAAGTATACGAGAGTGTTTACCGCGATGAGGATTCAGAAGAAGATGAGGAAGACGCCGACTATGAGTGTGTGCAGTGCGATTGGCGCGGCACAGTAGATCAAGCTGTGGGTGATGAGCATGGCAATCTCGCATGTCCTGAATGTGGGGAGCCCATCGAGTCCGTCAAAGACTGGGATCCAGCGGCTGAATTAGAAAAGATACAGGTTCCTATACTAGAAGGAGAAGAGATGTGGGCACAGCAAGTGATTGATGAATCCATGCTGAGTCCCTGGCACGGTGCTGATCTGGTACCAGCACACGAAGGTGAATACGAAGTAGAGTTCGTCGAAGCCAAGTGGCCATTTTCCACACGCGGACATTTTGAGTTCCGCGATGGCAAATGGCACACACCCGATGGACTTGAAGTTAAACAATGGCGGGGGCTGAAAGAACCCGCATAACGATTGTGAGGGTACCTCCCTCTAGTCTGACCCGGATGATAGTGGCTGTGGTGGCCACGGGTGGTCCCAGTCTAACCCAACTGGCGCTGGCAATGCGATAACGGGCTTTTGGCGAGCGGAGGATCCTACCACCTTATTTGTCCTGCTGAGGTGCTCACGGGGGCGATGGCTGCCCGTGGGAACTAACCAGGCGTTGGTAGGTCGACAAGTAATGCACCGCGATGGAGCTGTCAGAGCATTTTTTTTCCTTTTGAAGAATTGAATTAAATACCTCAATGATACATGGCATAATTCTTACTGACAATTTATTTTTAGAACAAACAGAATGGGTCAGCAGAGGAACTGGTGCTCATCGCATCGCTACGTGGTTACGTCAACACGGTTACAACATCGAAGTAGTTGATTATTGCATGCGATGGACCGTGGAAGAATGGCAACAATTACTAGATCGGTTGGTGACCGAGGAAATTTTGTTTCTGGGAGTAGGGGCCAATCTATTCTACAGCGAAGGCAATCTTAATCATCTTTTGACAGAATTTCGTAACAGATATCCGTCGATACCAATAATCGTCGGCGGCAACAATCTTATAGCTCGGGATTTGTCTCCGGTGGATTATCTCATCGAAGGTTATGCAGAATCAGCGATTCTAGATCTTTTAGACATGCTGAGTGGCAAAAAATCTAAAGATCAGATCAAATTCAGTCCCAAAAGCGTTATCCCACTCATTGACACAGTTCATGATTATCCTGTAAAAGATACCCATGATCTAAGTGTCAAATATATGCCAAGTGATTTCGTAAGATCCGGAGAATCTCTGGGACTAGAGACATCCAGGGGTTGTATTTTTAAATGCAAGTTTTGCAGCTATCCGTTGATCGGCAAGAAAAAATTTGATTATATGCGAGACCCCGAGACTATCTATCAGGAAATGCTAGACAACTACAATAACTGGGGGACAACAAACTATATGATCAACGAGGACACGTTCAATGATCGTATAGAAAAAATCCAAGTCTTGGCCAATCTAATAGAAAAACTTCCGTTCCGACCATCTTTGATGGCTTTTCTAAGATTGGATCTGGTGTTGGCCCGGCCAGAAATCATTCCATTGCTTAGGAAAATCGGTCTTCGTGGTGCACATTTTGGAATAGAGACTTTCACAAGAGAATCAGGTATTGTCATCGGTAAAGGCAAAGATCCTCAATCACTCAAGCAAGGACTGAATTGGTTCAAAGATCAACTGCCCGAAGTCACTGTGGCATGCACTATGATAGTGGGTTTGCCCTATGATGATTGGCGAAAGCATTATGAATATTTAGAATGGTTTAAAACCAGCAAGGTTGATTATTGGAGTTGGGCCCCTCTTTACATACCCAACCTAGACGTGGTGTTGCACTCCAGTGAGTTCAGCCAGACCTATAGAAAATACGGTCTAGAGCCTATGACTCAAGAAGAAATAGCCCGTGAAGTAGACAATCTGGCATTTCAAGACGCTATGCAACAATGGCAGGCTATTTCCCAGGGAAATAATCCTACTTCCAATCGATCATATCAACACTACCTTAACGAACAATTTCAGAAAAAAATTATTTTTTGGAAAAATCCAAAAAATGGTGATAATTATCTCAGAGTCTCTCATGTCAGCAACGATTTAAATTCATTGAGTCAGGAAAGAATCATCAGCCCCTGGGCTATGTTCAACTACAGATCTTTGGGCTACGAGTTTGAAGAGATGATGCAATGGACCTATCATCACGAGCCCCTTTATCCACGATTGGAAATCGAAGATAGATCCCATCATGTAGTTTCTGAATATAAGAAAAACAAAATCAATTTCGATTATTCATCACAATACCAATAGTTTTTATCAGCCATGGGCAAGCAAGAATGATGGCTATTAGAGCAATACTCTCAAAAACCTCTTCAATGGGTTTTTCCTAGTTAAATATCTGCTCATGGATTTTGCAAAAGCCCAACGAGAAATCATCTACTGGATCCAGGATTTTGTAGAGAAAGCCAATCCATTGCTCAACGGTTGGGCACCATGTCCTTATGCTCGCCAGGCTCGTATCAACAGTCGGTTGGATGTAAGGATGGGGCTGAATCCTTATTTTGATCTCAAACGCTTGCAGAGACGTGGCATGGAAAATTATGATGTCATTGCATTGGTTTACGACCCCGAGGAGTGGACGCTAGACAAATTCCGAAGTCTTTGGCAGCAAGCTGAGCAAGAATTTTTGATAGCACAAGGGCTATATGTGTTGGAAGACCATCCTACCGAACCTGAACAAGTCATGGGTGTTGCAATGAATAACGGCACTTACGCCATCTTATTTGTACAAAATAAAAAGAAACTTGAAGATGCTGCGAGTCAATTGGCCGAGAAGGGCTATTATGACGGCTGGCCCGAGCATTATCTCAAAGATTTATTCCGAGATCGCGAGGATCCCAGGTCATGAGCTATCAATTCGCCAGGATCGATCTCGCCAAGACCAACTATGATGAATCAGTCAAGTGGACTTATCTCAGCAAAACCGATTGGCAGATTGAGAAATGCCAGGAAATCTATCGTGCTTACTGTATGCACAAACGATTCGCATCAGTGATGCCTATGTTTGCGAGCAGATTCCGAGACCCCATGGCTGATGTCATAGGTTATTGGGATGGTGGTAACATGGTGGCATTTAGCTTGATAAGACTATACGATGAGCACAATGCCATATGCGATCAATTTGCTTGGACTTATCACGATCCACGATTGCGTCTTGGTATCGAAACTTTAAAAACAGAGTGTGCGATATACAAAGCCAAAGGGTTGTATTATCTTTATCTCGAGCAAGCTCATCTCTACAAAAAAGAAATAGAGGGATTTGAATTGTTAGGGCCCATGGAATGACGTTCTCAGTCTATCAACATTGGGATCCACTCAAGGTATGTGCAGTTGGGAGTAGTTATCCGCCGGAATTCTATTCATGGATTAAAAATAAAAAAGTCAGAGATTTGTTTGAAAAAATAGCCATTGAAACCGAAGAAGATTATCAAAACATCATCAAGACATTGGAAAAATTTGATGTGACTGTGGTGCGTACTTGTGTGCCCGAAGAAACTTTTTTCCAAGGACGGTACATATCTCCCCCCATGACTCCCAGAGATACCACTGTCATGATAGGCGAGAAATTTTACTATCATGATCCTGGTTTATTTTTTCAAAAATTTTATAAAAATGTCAAAGATCAGTCCTGGCCCGACTGTGATTCTTTAGAAGAGTTTCGTACTTTACCAAAATGGATCATAGACGAGTGTTTTGAAATGCACGACTTACAAGTCTGGATCGATCAAGCACAATTCAATCAACGTCTTTATCACCAACAGTATAAAAACATCTTTGATTTGATCAAACAACACAACAATCCCATCGTGGCGTCTGAAGTAGAAAGTTATGCATCAGGAGCTATGGTGGCAAGGATCGGTCGTGATCTTTTTGTTGGCACAGAAGGCTATGACGTGGATCTAGCCGAGCTACAGAAGAAAGCAAGTAACGAATTTCCAACTCATAGAGTTCATGTAGTCAATACTGGAGGACACAGTGATGGAACTTATTGTCCAGTTTGTCCAGGACTTATCATAAGTTTGAAAGATGTGCCCACTTATGCAGATACTTTTCCCGGATGGGAAGTGGTGTATCTTCCCGGACAGAGCTGGGACAAAGTAAAACCTTTTTTGGATCTCAAAAAAAAGAACAAAGGAAGATGGTGGATTCCAGGATTTGAATACGATTCTGAAGTGATTGAATTAGTTGATACTTGGTTTCACCACTGGACGGGTTATGTAGAAGAAACTGTGTTTGATGTCAACATGCTAATCATCAACCCAAAAAATGTCATGGTGTTCAATTACAACAAACAGGTGTTTGATGCACTCGATCGTTACGGCATTACTCCACATGTGGTGCCTTTCCGGCACAGGTATTTCTGGGATGGTGGTATACACTGTGTGACTTCTGATCTGCATCGAGAAGGACAGATGCAAGATTATTTTCCTGGGAGAACATGAGATGGATCTTTACACTATCTGGGCAGACAAAGAAGGTGATATCTCCGATCTTGATTGGGTCAACGGGATGCGGAGTTTTTTCGATCATCTTGTATCAGAAGGCAAGATGGAAAGTTACAGGATCACCCGTTGTAAGATGGGTTTCCGCAGCATCGCTGACATGCCCGAATGGATGATCATCATGGAGTTCCGAGACATGGCCCAGATGGATTCGGCTTTCCGTAGGGTAGCACCCCTAGAAGGCGAGCTTGAGTCCAAACACCGGAGTTTCAATCAATTCGTCGCAGGCAACATCCAACACGCCTTATTCCGAGACTGGCCTGACCAGTTTTGATCTTTCGCTATAGGGCAGTGCTATGCAGCCCATAGAAAAATAAAATAGAAAATCGTCAAAAAATAGTTGATTTCTATGATATATAATGTTACAATTACTTCATGCGATGCACAAGATATCGTGTGAATCCAACTCAACTAAAAGGAAAATACAATGAAAACAGTAGGTGACAAACTCACACCATTCGCCGTCACTGGCGTGAATCCCGGTAAAGATGATTTCTTTACCATCACAGAAAACAGCTTTGAAGGCAAGTGGAAAGTGATCGTTTACTATCCCAAAGACTTTACATTCGTATGTCCCACAGAGATTGTGGCCTACGACAAATTGTTCTCGGACTTCGCTGACCGTGATGCTGTGTTGCTCACAGGTTCTACAGACAACGAGTTCTGCAAATTGGCATGGCAGAACGCCCACGAAGATCTCAAAAAGATCCGTCACATCCAGTTCGCTGACATACAGCGTGGTGAACTAAGCCTGATCGAGCAACTGGGCGTGTTCTACGCACCCGCTGGTGCCGCGCTCCGCGCAACATTCATCGTTGACCCAGAGAACGTGATCCAACACGTTACTGTCAACAACTTGAACGTTGGCCGTAGTCCCGAAGAGACGCTCCGTGTGTTGGACGCACTCCAGACCGGCGAACTCTGTGCTTGCAATCGCACAGTGGGCGGTGAGACACTGTAAGGAGACAGGCGATGAGCTATCGTGAACAGTTTGAATACTTGAAACAATACCATTGCCCTTCTTGCAATCAGAAAGGAACACGATGATGGAATGGGTAGATCAACTCAAAGAAGGCTTGCCTGATTATGCCAAAGACACACGGCTCAACATCGATGCTGTTGTAAAACGTAGCACTCTGGCACCAGAAGAAGCGGAAGCCTGCGCACTGGCAGCAATATTCGCCACAGGCAACACCAAGCTGTGGACATGGGTGCAGAGCCAGATCGCAGATCAGAAAGAAGCAGAAGCGGCCATCACAGCCGCTAGTCTGATGGCCATGAACAATGTGTGGTATCCCTACGTCGAGATGGCCGACGATGCTAACCTTTCTGGACTGCCTGCACAGTTACGCATGAATGCCATCGCCACACACGGTGGGACCACAAAGGCTCGTTTTGAAGCCTATAGTTTGTCTGCTTCGATTGTGGGCAAGTGCCATTTCTGTGTGAAAGCCCACTATGAGACACTCAAGAAAGAAGGCTACACCGTGGAACAACTACGTGACATCGGACGGATCGCCGCAGTAATGACTGCCGTGTCACGTGTTATGGCAAACTAGCGGTTGACAAGATATAAATAAACCTGTACAATAGCTACTATGATGACTAAGAACTCGATTCACGCATTAGGACAGATAAGCAATGAAATTTGCCTGCTATCCTATGGCTGGGATTGTGGGGGGTCTCTGTAGAACTGTTGTAAGTATCGATCTACCGAGACCCTGGAACTAAACACTCCAGGGTTTTTTATTCGCTCTTTTACAATTTGATGATGTACCATGCGGGGTTCGTATAATGGTAATACCTCTGCCTTCCAAGCAGAAGCCGAGGGTTCGATTCCCTTACCCCGCTCCAATGGATGGCGAGCAGAACAGGTTACTGCACCGGACTGTAAATCCGGCGCCTCAGGCATACGGGGTTCGAGTCCCTGGCCATCCACCATATTGAAGCACATTACTCTCAGAACACGGAGCATCCGCGGAGAGGACCGATCACGTTCGGCTGCACGGTCGCCGACTCAGTAGTGTGTTTCAATATGGTTCCATAGTATATCGGTTAGTACACCGCCCTGTCACGGCGGATGGAGGGGTTCGATTCCCCTTGGGACCGCCAACACTCCCATAGCTTAATGGTAGAGCTCCGAGCTTATACCTCGGCGATGCCTCTAGATGAGGGGATGGTCCTGGTTCGAGTCCAGGTGGGAGTACCAAACAAAGAAAGGAGGAGACTATGCCCAGCGTATTTTTAGTCAGCGACACGCATTTCGGACATGCCGGCGTATGTCGCTTCACTCGTAATGATGGTGTGACCAAACTCAGGCCCTGGACAGATCCTGCGGAAATGGACGAGGACATGGTCCGGGCTTGGAACGGCCGTGTGCGGCCCACGGACAAAGTCTATCACTTGGGCGATGTGGTCATAAACCGCAAGGCATTGAGTATACTCGGTAGGCTCAATGGCGACAAAGTGTTGATCCGTGGCAATCATGATATCTTCAAGGACGAAGATTACGCTCCTTACTTCAGGAGCATACGAGCTTATCATGTGATGAATGGCATGATACTCAGCCATATCCCCGTCCACGAAGCTAGCCTCGGTCGCTTTGGTGTCAACATCCACGGGCACTTGCACGCCAATAGGGTGATGCGGGCTCGCGGCGTCAACGCCAAGACCGGTGAAGTTTTGTACGGCGATGAGATCGACACAAGATACCATTGCGTGTGCGTGGAGCAGACACCCGACTTTGCTCCTATCCTCTTTGAAGATGTCATCAAGAGGATCTCTGCCGAAGGTGGCACTGTTGGGTTCAGGAATGGAAACGGTCCCATAGTGGACTAAAGGAGAACTGCTATGAGCAACGAAGAATATTGGCAGTGGATCAAAGAGAATTGTCAGTAAGACGGTCCGGTGTAGTATAATGGCAGTGCGACGGTCTCCAAAACCGTTAGTGGGGGTTCGATTCCCTCCACCGGAGCCAAACATATGCACAGGTGGCAGAGTGGCCCAATGCAAGGGACTGCAAATCCCTAACCCCGTCAGTTCGAATCTGACCCTGTGCTCCAAGCATAAGTAGAAGTTCGTTCCGAAATAGCTCAGTCGGTAGAGCATGTGACTGTTAATCACAGGGTCCCTGGTTCGAGCCCAGGTTTCGGAGCCAAAATGCACCGTTCGTCTAGGGGTCAGGACACCCGCCTTTCACGCAGGTAACACGAGTTCGAATCTCGTACGGTGTACCAAGTTCGGGGATGTAGCTCAGTTGGGAGAGCGTTAGCTTTGCAAGCTAAATGTCGTCGGTTCGATCCCGTCCATCTCCACCATTTTTAGGACGTTAGCTCAGTTGGTAGAGCGTCACGCTTACACCGTGAATGTCGGCGGTTCGAACCCGTCACGTCCTACCAAACACAGTCTACTATCACAAGTAGGAAATAGGTTGTTTATAAAACATACAGGTCAAAACAACTCGAGGAAAATTGCACCCGTCTCGAGGTACCACTCTATGTGGTATTTGACTGTTGAACACTATAGGTCCTGACATTTCTACTTCGGCGATTTTAGTACACATCGACAAATCGATATGCCCTAACGAATAATAGGGACTTCCAAATTGGTTAATTTTGGGCTGTTGTTTTTGCATGATCGATTCGGGGACGGTCCACCATTCATTGATGACATTTTGATAATTCAACAATGGAAAGTTGATCTTGGCTGTAACCGGAGGTTCATCAATGTGTAACCCTGCCCCGGCCATGTTATTGACCACAGTCAATGCAGTTTCTCTTATCTTGAGACCTAACCCCTGTGTCCATTTAATCAAAAGTGGACTTTTTTTAAGCAACAACAATGAATCAATTTTCAGCCAAAGATCAGTTTTAAGAGAGGTCTGGTCTGAAAAATCATAAAGTTCGTTGAGATGTGCCAGGACCTGATTTTGTATATTTTCAAGTTCAGAGCATTCAAGTGGATGGAAACATTTTAGCATATTTGTATTGTCAAAAATTATTCTAAAACCGCAGACGTAGGCCGATGTTGAGATTGTTGGCCACGGCCGCACCTTCCACCGCTGTGATGGTGTAGAGATAGATCTCTCGGTTCCGGTCTTGCAGATAGTCTGTGAGGAAATAGTGCCCGATGAGATAAGTGACGAAATAGAGATCTAGTTTGTCAGTGCTGGGTCGAGATCCCAATATGGGATTTATTTCTCGATATCCTTCGTCGTATCTACGAGTCATGTCTCTAGTGGTACTCCAGTCTGCCAACAACAGCACGTTGCTGGCCACATACCATCTCTTTTGTTCATCTGTCCAGTCTTGCCATCCGGCATTGACAGTAGAGGAAAAAAACAGTAACATTGATACTAGCCATCGATTCATGCAGATATTTAACGGAGAGTTGGATGAGTGGCTGAAATCACACCCCTGCTAAGGGTGCATGCGCCCAAAAGCGTATCGAGGGTTCGAATCCCTCACTCTCCGCCAAATAACACTGTTGTAAAATTTCCAAAGTTAAATATGAGCGTGAAGATCAACATCCCAGAAGTGGTGGAATTCATACAAGCCCAGCCCCCGGGAACCAGAGTCTATCTCGGTGCCGACAGCATACGCTACAGAGAGCGTGGCGTATGGTGGGCCGAATACACAGTGGCAGTTGTGGTACATCGAGCCGGGCGTCATGGTTGCAAGATCTTTGGGGAGACTGGTTGTGAAAGGGATTACGATCAAAAGATCGATCGTCCCAGCATGCGGCTCATGAACGAAGTGTATAGGGTGAGCGAGATGTTCCAAAAACTCCAGCCTGCGTTGGCAGATCGCGAAGTGGAAGTGCATCTCGACATCAATCCCGACGAACACTTTGGCAGCAGTTGCGTGATACAGCAGGCCATCGGTTATATCCGCGGTACCTGCAACGTGATACCCATGGTCAAACCTCGAGCGTTCGCCGCTTCCTACGCTGCTGACAAATTGGCAAGAAACCAACTCAAAGTAGCTTGACCAATAACCACTTATCGTTTACAATACTTTTTTAACATCAAGGATCAATCATGGCACGAATCTCCAGTGAATTGGCAGCAGCCCAAGTGGGCGGCAAATACGATCTCATCCTGATCGCTGCCCGTAGAGCCCGCGAACTCAACCGCGGCTGGAAGCCTCTAGTACAATGCGACAACGACATCGCTGTCACTGCCCTGCGTGAGATCGAAGCCGGCAAGATCGGCCGCGAGTATCTGCTGAAACCGCAGAACTTGGAGCGGCGAGAAAAACCGCCAGAGGAAAAGGGTCAGGAGTAAATAGTTTCACGCCGGCTTCGCATAGTGGGATTGCAGTTGCCTTGTAAGCAACCTCGAAAGAAGAGGGTGTTCGATTCACCCAGCCGGCACCAAACATAGTAGGGCAATGCAGCCAAAAAGTCTGGGCGTTATCTTATCGTAAGTCCCAGAGCCACTAGCCCTCTATAAAACATGTATCCCCAGTGATGCCCGAACCGGCATTGTAGGCCAGCCTCTCACTGAGTGATACATAAACAACATGGATTCACAGCGATGTTAGGGTCTGCAAAGCCCGTGATGCAAATGAAGCATCGACCTCTCGCTGCCATGGCCCAAGAAGGAGATCAAAATGGCCATCAAAGGACTCAAAGAAGCACTGGCTAAGAAGAAGGCGAAACAGCACCCTGAGAATCAGGAAGGCGTGGATGCTGAAGTCAAGATCACTCCCACTGCCCCTGTGCGTGTGGGTGGCAACAAACCACAAAAGAAAGTCACAGGTCGCGGTCGTTGAACCCGGTTGGTAATTTCGTCGTCATCGACAGCATACACGGCCGATTTATCTTGAACCGGCACTGCAGTTTCCAAGCCGAAGCCATGATCAAGACCGGACACACTCACATCGAAGATGAGTTGGCCAAGATATTCGTCATAATAGATAGGTTGCCTGCGGGTGCAGTGATCGTGGATGGTGGTGCCAACGCTGGGTTTTTTACTGTGCCCGTGGGCAATAGAACCCGTGGCAGAGACATCGCACTCTACAGTTTCGAGCCACAACGCCAGATCTTCCAAGGATTAGCCGGCAGCTTGGCTCTCAATGACTTGGATCATGTTCGGCTCTACAACATGGCCCTGGGAGATCGAAAGGGCTTTGTGGACTTGCCTGATGTTGATTATGGTCGTCCACAGGATTTTGGTACCGTACAAATTGATTCGGAACCTATTGAAACTAGAGATCTAGTCAACCCTCGGCAAGCAGAGATCATCACGCTGGACTCGTTGGATCTACCAAGATTGGATTTCGTCAAACTGGATGTGGAAGGTTTTGAGTGTGCTGCTATCCAGGGCGGGTTGAAAACTATACGTCAGCACAGGCCTTGGATATGGGTAGAGTATTTCATTACAGGGTTCAACCGGATAAAGTCATGCTTGGATGGGATCGACGGTTATGAGTTCCATGTCATGGACTATCAGAACATGCTGTGTGTGCCCCAAGACCAACTGATCGCTAGCGGAATCAAAATACAAAATGGATGATTCCATAAGGATTTTCTCGGAATTCCACAGCGGTAAAAGATGGCCCTGTGTCAGTTATCGATTGAATGGTCAACCCGTCTCGCCCAGTACTGAAACCCAACAACAAGTCGACGATCACACACAACATCGTATCACGGAATTTAAAGTCAAGTTTGACCGAAAGAATCTACTGGAAGTGATTCAGTCCGACAAGACTGATCACGATCTACTGGCTACCAAAGATGGATATGTGGATCATTATGTGAAAATTTGTGATGTAGAGATAGATGGAATAATGATGGAAGGTGTGCTGTACAAAGACATCTGCGATTTCCGCCACAGCATGCCCGTCAGTTGGGTGGAGTCGATGAAGGACAAAGGCATACTGATCGCCGAGTCTTATCCCAATTCGACAGAATTACGCTTGAACGGTGTATGGAGCATCGCATTCGAGACGCCGGTATGGCAATGGCATGTCAATAAGCTATGAACAAATACACTAGAGATTTCCACTCGGCTGAGTTTCCTGGATATCGAGTCTCTGCCCCAACCAACGACAAACCATTCTGGCAAAGACGAGATCTCCCCTTTGTTGATTTAGATTTAAATCTGTCCGTGGATGCTGATCGTCAGTACCTTGAAGAAAATTATCACGAACTTTTTTCGGAAGCCGGTAGTGTCAACGTACGCGAGTGGTATGAGTTCCCTCATTCCAGTGAATGGAAAAAGTTGGTACTAAAAAACAATACCAGTGCTGTGGAATTGAACAAACACAAACTGGTGCCCGAGACTCGGCCCACAGCAGTACAGATCAACACTGTCAATGTGCTGGAACAACTAGGACTCGATATCCTTTATGCCAGTGTGCTTTGCTTAGAGCCCAATGGATGGTTGCAACCGCATAGAGATCAAAAGATCAATGCAGTGCCTCCGCTCAATTATTTTTGGATACCGTTGTCTCAAAATCTCCCGTCGTTGAAAATATGGCCCTACGGATATGTGGAATCAAAACCCGGGCATGTCTATCTATTCAACAACCAAGATTGGATACACAGCATCCGTAACCAACAAGCCCATCGTAGATTCGTCCTAATCGGCCGATTCGCTGTGGAGTCGTTGCCAAAGACGGTCAAGACCTTGGTGGAAGAAGCCATCCAAGATCAATGGGATCAATAAATAATTTTATCGCTGTATGAAGCGAAGCAAAATGTGTTCTGGACGCGGGTTCGATTCCCGCCCGGTCCACCATATGAGCATTATTGCATAAAACCGACTCAATCATCCGAGTGCAGGCAAACCAATAGTGCTTATATGATGGGCCGGACCTGGTTTCGACAGGGCAAGGAGTAGCAGAGTGGACAGCGGGGCAATGCCTAAGCCCTTAGGGTTGGGACCTCCCGGCCGTAGAAGCAAAACCTATAAACGCCAATGACGAAGCGTTTGCTTTGGCCGCCTAAAGGCCAGATGGGGTAGTCATACCTTATAACCAAAACTGACAGGAAAGCACCTTCGGGTGCTTTTTCTTTTATAAATAAAATCCAGCAACGCCACCATCCCGGTGACGTCGGATCAAATCGACGCTTGACATGAAGATGTCTTTACTGTAGACTATACTACAGAACGCCGTCCGTGAGTGACACAGTTCACAAGCAATAACTCAAATCAAAAGGAAACATATGAAGAGTCTACTACTCGCGATTGTCTGTGTCTTCACGATCACAGCACAAGCCGCACAAGAACTACGGGTACTCCAACAAAAAGGAGTGACCGGCAACATGCCCATGATTTACACAGCTATTCCCAAATTTGAACAGATGGCCCGGCAGCAAGGCCTAGATGTCAAAGTGGTGTTGGTACCCATGAGCAACGCCAACGATGCCACTGTCAGTATGTTGAATGGCAAGATTGACATCGTCCAAAGTGCTTTGGATCCTTTCCTAGTGGCCAACGATCGCGCTCCCGGACGACTCAAACTGTTGATGGCCACTATGGATCAAGGCATGGATGTGATTTGCAGCAATCCCGATATACAAAGACCCGAAGATATCAAACCCCATCACCGCATAGCCATGAAGGGTATAGGTAGTGCCGAGCATCGCATGATCAAACAGTTGAGCCAACGGGTTTACAAAGATCCCACTGCATTAGACAAAAGCATAGTGGTCATGCCCAGAACGCAGATCAGCACATTGATGGCAGCGGGCAGTCGCAACACCATCGACTGTGCAGTACCAGGCACTCCCATGCAAGGCACATTGGTATCAGCCGGATATGCCAAAAAGATCTACACGCCTGAGTCTGGTAACCGACACGGAGCCTGGGCCAGCAAAGAATGGTTAGATAAAAATCCTGTTTTGGCTGGACTATGGATCAGTTCTCTCAAACAAGCCGGACAAGACATTATGTTGGATCCCAGGTCGGCATTCCAAAAATTCCGTGAAATCGACGGAGTTTCGATGACCGTAGAAGAGATCGTCGATTCCTTCAAACAAAGCAATCAGACATTTGTCATGAAACTGGATGGAGTTGCAAAACATGTCGCACATCTGCACAGCATTGGTGTGCTGAAAACTCTGCCCAAACTGGAAGATCTGGTGTGGCGTGCGGATCTAGCCCAATGATACGGTTGCATAATGCAGCCCCTGTGATCAACAACACGGGACTTTATGCCGGTGTCAATCTCACTTTGGATCGGTCTCAGGTGGTGGTGATCATGGGCAAAAGCGGAATCGGAAAGTCCAGTCTTTTTCGCTGCATCGCCGACCCTGATCTGCCGCGATTGGGAGACATACAAGTCATCAGTGATTTTTTCCAAGTATTCCAAGATCAGAATCAACTGTTCCCTTGGATGACTATATCAGACAATCTAGAGTTGGCCGGATGCCAAGGTATAGCTAGAAGCCTAGTAGAAGAATGGCAATTACAGCACTGTTGGCAAAAGAAGCCCAATCAACTTAGTGTGGGAGAACGCCAGAGATTTACATTGATCAGAGCACTGTGTCGTCCAGAACATCTATTGCTGTGTGATGAACCGTTGAGTGCAGTAGACAGCATGACGGCGTTGGGCTTGGCAAGAGATTTCAAACAAAAAGCACACAGCATGGCCAAATCTGTGTTGTGGATCACACACAATATCATGGAGGCTCGATCAGTAGGCGACCGTATCCTGGTGTTGGAATCACATGGCGATCACAGAAATATTTCTTCTGAGGTAGATGCAGATGAACTGCTGGCACAGATACACTAACACACTTTGGACTGTGGTGCTGTTGTTGCTCTGGTGGTTGGCCAGTTGGTACATCAACGACGACATGGTGTTGCCTTCTCCAGTGGCCACTGGCCAGTCATTGTACTACAATCTTGATGAATCATCATTTTGGCAATCTGTATTCGGTAGTTTAAGTAATCTCGCTATGGCTTGGGTGCTGACCATGATATCGCTGATAGTACTGCTTTTTTCTGCGAATTTTTCAGCCACCGCAAGATCCATGCAACAGACCATGATTGGTATTTTCAGTCCCATGCCTTCATTTGCATTGATGCCAATATTGCTGCTGACCTTAGGCATCACTCAAACTACCATGACCGCAGCATTGATATTCAGCATGTTATGGATCAATCTTAGTGCTATGATACATGTTGCAGACAGTGTAAAACAGCAATGGCAACCGCATTGTCGTAATCTCAATCTATCGTCCATGCAATCTTACAGGTCGGTGTACTTACCGGCCATGAGTGTGGATTTCTTATCAGCGGCTAAAAATGCCTGGGCATTGGGTTGGAGAACACTACTGGCCGTTGAAGTGACTTTTGGAAATTTTGGCAGTGGCCAAGGGCTGGGAGTCAGCATGATGATGGATCGTGCTATGTTTAAGAGTGTGGATCTTTGGGCCACGCTTGTCGTCATAGTCATCATTGGCAGCAGTATTTTATGGCTATTTGACAGATTGATCACATTTACCAGGAAAGAATTGTCATGATCACTTATCGACCATTGGATCTACCAAAGATCCCTGAAGAATTGCTGGTTCAAGATTTTTCTCAAAACAAGCTGCAGGTCGACAACAGTGATCGCAACCGACAATTTACTATGACCCGTGATGGACAAGCAGTGCAACCAGCTTGGAACCGTCGATGGGAAATCAACGGTGCTCTTTTAGACTGGATCAAGGAAAACGTCAGTGACCGGTTTCATCATGTGGGATATGCTGTGACTCAAGATGCAGCGGATCATCTTCCGCATAGAGATCTCATTGGAGACTACAAAATATACTATGTGGTCCAAGCCGGGGGCGACGATGTGGTCACTAGATTCTATCAAACACCCAATGATGTTCCTCCCGGATGGCGACCTGAATGTTTTGATGATCTCATTGAGATCGACAGTTATCGTGTACCCAACGAATCTTGGGTGATGGTCAATACTCGTATATTACATGGCGTCACTGGCATCACCGGACAAAGACACATGGTGAGTTTGACCTTTTATGGCGAGATGCCATGACAGATCCCGATAAAATCACCGATGCATATGGCAGGAGCATCTACTACCAAGTGGGTGACGCCAAGACCACTAGCAAAATATTAGCCTTGGAGTTGGCTGGGGGCGATATACATCGAGTGAGTTTCCACTGGAACGAAAAAGACTTGGATCAAGTCGACTGGGCCCAGCCGCCTGCGGAAAGTTTTAATTCTCTCATGGATCGGACAGTAAAAGAGATCAGATCCAAACATCAACAAGTCAATCTCTTTTACAGCGGCGGTTACGATAGTCATACCATATACGAGGCTTTCCGTCGCAACGGTTTGAAGATAGACAAGTTCATCATCTGGCGTAGAGAATGGTATCATGGGTTGAGTGATGCTGAATACCAGAGTGCGTTGGATGTAGCTCGTGTGATCAAACAGCATGTTTGGCCAGATCTAGAAATAGTGACCTTGGCCTGGAGGATTCAAGACAATCATCGTTGGTATAGAGAGATGGGCAATGATTGGATCTATCACAATGGTAGCCAATTGAAATTCGCCAAGCACGGACGTGATCTCATCTACCGTTACAACAGCCTGGTGCAGAAGGAAGTGCTGGATCGTAGTGATAGCGTGACCTTGATGGGATACGAAAAACCCAAACTAGATCTCTACGACGGCCGATGGTATGTGAGCCATCTTGACAATCAGATATGGCTAGACATGCACGACCCTTGTCTGCATGTGTTTTATATTCCTGAGATCTATCATCAACAAGCCTGGCAGATAGCACAGTGGATGGAGTCGTTACCGGGATTCAACACAGAGATGTTGCACAAGATACAAAGCAACAGTCTAGGTCCCGATATGTATCGAGCCTATAATCTTGCTATGGGTCGGACACCAGTGCTACATGAACTCAATTCAGGCGGCCATGGCAAAGTCATGTGGCAAGGGAAAGATCCAAGACAAGTAGAAGAAAGTCGAGGCTTCCGAGAGGAAAGCCGGGTACACGATCAAGATGTATTTGGTATCTATGAAAAGGGTCTGAGTTACGTAGAAAAGAAATTTGGACATGTCATGAATGGTGGAAACCTGCAAGTGCTGTTTAGCAAAAAATATTTCGTCAAAGAGTTTGAGCCAAGTTTATAAATCCAGGAGAAAATTATGAGTAGGATTTTTTTGATCACAGGTGCCGGGCATTTTCCCGGTATAGGTAGCAGTACAGCCATGCTCATGTTAGAGCGAAAAGACTGTGTGGTAGTCAACAGCCGTAGTTTTGATCAAAAATGGCAGGATTTGATCCAACAGTATCCAGGGCAAGTGATCTTGGTATCTGGAGACATCACTGACGATCGTGTGAGACGAGAGATAGTTTCTCAAGCAATCGGAACATGGGGTCGTATCGACGGTTTGGTCAACAATGCCGGCACAGGTATTCCAACCTATCAAGAAGATGGCCTACTAACTGACTCAGCTTGGGCAGAAAACTTTGAAGTCAATGTCACTGCTCCATATTATCTTGCCGAACTGTGTCGAGAACATCTCAAAGCCTCCAACGGATCTATAGTAAATGTCAGTACCAGATCGGCCCTACAACCTGGAGTCGGTAACAATCTGGCTTACGCTGTTTCCAAAGCAGCGTTAAACCATCTCACAAAGAATCAGGCCATGTCTTTTGCTAGAGAAGTCAATGTCAATGCCATATGTCCAGGTATGGTGCCCAGTGGTAGATTGCAGGCCATATTGGAAAATTACGATGCCAAAGTCAAAAAATACCGCGATAATAATCTCACAGGCGAATTGGTCAGTTGCGAATCTTGTGCAAAGGGCATACTCTACTTGATCGATGCCAAAGATGTCACAGGACAACTCTTGCCGATCGATGCCGGCGGTAGCATCATACCTTTTATGACATCTTTGTTCAACACATAAAAGGTTGACCAATAAAGGCTATTTAGGTATAATAGAGATATGCTAAAGAAACAGTATATCTCCAACCCCGGCCGTCAACCTGGACTGCGTGAATGCGTAAGATCTAAGCCCGGGATCAAGGTTGACCAGTAAAGATGTTTTCTGTAAACTAGTAAAACAATAAACAAAGGAGTAGCCCTATGTCCCAAGTATCAGATCATCGTACAGTCACTAGCATTGGTGCCCGCAAAGCTCTGATGAAGTGTTTCAAAGTCCAGCGTCCCATGTTCCTGTGGGGTCCTCCCGGCATCGGCAAGTCAGAGGTAGTCGCTGGTATCGCCGAAGAACTGGGCGGTCTCATGATCGACCTGCGGTTGGGCCAGATGGATCCCACAGACATCCGTGGTATCCCATTCTATAACAAAGAGATCGGCAAGATGGATTGGGCCGAGCCCGTGGATCTGCCCACTGAAGAACTGGCCAGCCAGTATCCCATCGTGGTGCTGTTCCTGGACGAGATGAACGTGGCTCCCCCGGCCGTGCAGAGTGCTGCCTATCAGTTGATCCTGAATCGACGCATCGGCCGATATCGCCTGCCCGACAATGTGGTGATGGTGGCTGCCGGTAACCGTGAAAGCGACAAAGGTGTCACTTATCGCATGCCCACACCGCTCAGCAACCGTTTCATCCATGTGGAGATGCGGTCGGACTTTGCGGCATGGCAGGACTGGGCCGTGCTCAACAACGAGCACAAAGATGTCATCGGCTACTTGGCTTTCGCCAAACAGGACCTCTATGACTTTGATGCTAAATCAGCCAGCCGTGCGTTCGCTACACCACGTTCTTGGCATTTCGTCAGCGAATTGTTGGAAGATGAAGATCTCGACGACGCTACGCTCACTGACTTGATCGCTGGTACTGTGGGCGAGGGCTTGGCTGTGAAATTCATGGCCCACCGCAAGATCAGTTCCAAACTGCCCAAACCCGAGGAGATCCTGTCTGGCAAAGAGAAGGAACTCAAGGTCAAAGAAGTGTCGGCCATGTACAGTCTCGTGATGAGTCTCTGCTACGAGCTCAAGGATGCCGTGGAGCAGAAGAAGGTCAAGGACTCAGAGTTCCACAGCATGAGCGACAACTTCTTCCGCTTCATGATGGACAATTTCGAGACTGAGATCGTTGTGATGGGTGCCAGGATCGCGTTGACTACATTCAACCTCCCGTTCCAACCCACTAAGCTCAAGAACTTCGACGAGTTCCATCAGCGTTACGGCAAGTACATCCTGCAGGCCAACTCGTAAGGGCCAAAGGGGTGGGGTCCATTCCACGAGGGACATAGGGCTATGTCGGACTCCACCCCGACTTCTATCCGCTTGGCATTCCATCCCTATGACCCCGACCGTGTGCGGGGTCTCCTGCGTGATGTGGCTCTGGACTTTGGGCCACCTGGTCATACACGACGTTGGTGGTTCCGTGTTCCCTCCGAAGTTGATTCTGTAGATCCCACAGGCTGGGTTGTGGACTTCTTTTTCCGCGATAAAAACGATGCTGTAATATTTGGTCTTAAATACCAAAGCAGATGAACTATACCATACAAAAACTCGACGGGAGATTCACGTTCCGCAAATATTTCGAATACTACATTGGTTTCACCAGTAGGATGAGTAATCGACAAGGGCCATTGTACTTCAATCAAGCACAAGAGTGGTTCACCCGTACCTATGGCTGGAGTGCCGAGGCTAGGCAATACGAGGATATCTTGAGATATCATGCTACCAATCAGATGCTGTTCCAAGGCGTGCCCAGGATCATCCGTAACAACGACTGGGCCGAAGACTTGCCTGAATGCTGTAATCGACACTGGAGTTGGACCAATGGCTACGACGATCTACGTATCTATGTAGCCACAGAACGAGAACTGGCATTTTTCCAATTGTCTCACCCCATTGGATGATAACCAATCAATCTCTTTTTGACATCTTCAAGATTTGGATGTAACGACAACTCTCGGCCATCTACACGCCCATTGTTCCAAATCCTTAGGCAATGATCATAATTGTCAACTAACTCATCGATGATGATCTTCCTAAAGTTCCCAAAAAAATGTTTCTTGTTATGTTCCAGAACAGGTAACATATCATCGTAGATGGATTTGAGCTCACTGATTGGTTTTTTGCAAAATTTTTCAATTTCTCTAGTGATCATGTCAAGCCTGACATCGTTGTCAGGCTCCGAGTCATATGATTCGTCGATCCAATCAGAGAACGTCTCGAATCCATAACTTTTTAGATAAGCCAGATTTCCTGGCGATGCTACTAAGACAAAAGGGCGAAGAGACACAATAGGTTTGAAAATTTTTTCTGTCAAATGTTGTTTAGGATTATAAAAAACTGTTTCGTTGACTACATGCAAGAAGGATCTTTGCCATAATCTATATTCTTTGTGTCCAAAATGTGCGCTGAAGTTTCCGTCTACATCATCACGGTCGAGTATTTTTGGAATGTCATTTAGTAGATATTGATCTATCAATGTTTTACTGTGCGATGATAATTCTGTGTGTTCAGAATTGATTTCTTTTTGACAAGTTCGAGCATCTCTATGAAAACTTATATCACCCAATTGGTCGAGTCCTTGCTTGACCAATCTAGCAGTCAATGCCATTCTATAGGACCGTTTTCCTGTGACAATATGATTGAAACTACTAAAATATTTTGTAATAGGAAAAGATTGATTGACAAATTCAGCATCTCGAAACCAGTCTAGAGCAGCGAATCCATGATAGAAATAGTACCAGTCCAGCATATTTCGATTTTTACAAACTTGTTTTTTTAAAGACGAATGTTCGCTATTGGCGAGGATTTTAACAGTTTTTACTGACCACTCTTGTTGGACTGTTCTAAAGTTATTGACGTAGACTGAGGTTGGGTCCAGCAACGGTTCCTGATCGAATTGAAACAACACATGATGTTCAGACCGAAAATCGTTACCTCCTACCCTGAATTCATTTTGGCTTACATAATCTGTTGTGCCAAAAGGATAGTAATACCAAGCGTCTAATCCAGTCGGCCTCAGTAAATTTTCGTACAATATCCAGTAAAAATTTTCAATTGAGACAGACATAAGTAGATATTTACATGGTTGAGCAGTGGTTGACCAATAAATCCATTTATCGTATAATAATAAAATAAAGGAGCGATCTATGACTACTGCCGTTGCTACAGATACCCAGAACCGAGACGATGCTAAGAAGTTCGCCAATCTAATCGGTCCCACGGACCCTGCTATGGATCGACGGGTTCGTGAAAAATTGGTCACTGCCCGCGTGGGCATGTTGCTGAGAGCCAGTTTCTTTGGCAACCTGGCCACTCGTTTGAAACTGGTCAATGCCGATGAGTGGTGCAGTACAGCCGCCACAGACGGTCGTCACTTCTATTACAATACCCGCTTCATTGAAATGCTGAGGCCCAAGGAGATTGAGTTCTTGTTTGGACACGAAGTCCTGCATTGTGTCTATGACCACTTTGGTCGTCGTGGCGAGCGTGATCCGCAACTGTGGAACGTGGCCAACGACTTCTGTGTCAACGCCGACCTCAAGAAACACCGCGTGGGTGAGTTCATCACATCAGTGCCTTGCTTATACGATCAGAAATACGAAGGCAAGAGCAGTGAAGAAGTCTACGACGACCTCTACGAAAACGCTGAAAAGATCGACATCAATCAGTTGATCGAACGCATGATCGACGAGCACATGGATGGTGATCAAGAAAGCAACGGATCAGGGGCAGGCAAAAAAGGTAAAGGCGGCAATGGCAAAGGACCGGCCAAGCTCACTCCCGAAGAACGTGCCCAGATCCGCGACGAGATCAAGGAAGCCATGCTGAGTGCCGCACAGACATCAGACGCTGGCAACATCCCTGCTGGTGTCAAACGCATGATCCAGCAACTCACAGAACCCAAGATGAACTGGCGTGAACTGCTCCGCATGCAATTGGAAAGCACCATCAAGAGTGACTTCACATGGGCTCGGCCCAGTCGACGTGGTTGGCATATGGATGCTGTCATGCCCGGCATGAAGAACGACGAGCTAATCGATATCGCTATCGGCATCGACTTGAGTGGGTCGATCTCGGACCGCCAGGGACAAGACTTCCTAGCTGAAGTACGCGGCATCATGGAACAGTTCAATTCCTATCGGATCCATGTGTTTTGTTTTGACACCGAAGTCTACAATCCCCAGCAGTTCAACTCAGACAACCTGGACACCATCGACGGCTATCAACTACAAGGCGGTGGTGGTACTGATTTTGAGTGCATCTTCAACTATTTGAAGGGTGCTGAGATCGAGCCCCATCGCTTGGTGGTGTTCACAGATGGCTATCCGTTTGGATCCTGGGGTGATGAGAACTACTGCGACACAGTATGGATCATCCACGGCAACAAGAATCCCGATCCCCCGTTTGGTGTATGGGCTGAGTACGAAGAAGCCCATTGATTTAACCGAATTGGTACAAAAACCCGGGATATTTTTAGATTCCCGGGTTTTCTCATCTTAAATATCTACATTGAAGACAACAATCCACAACTCACGATCCCTGATCTAGCAGTGCTC
>JACCDP011140669.1_pt1 | contig 25165 bp, 28 predicted proteins | sample 7445841 | NCBI WGS metagenome assembly JACCDP01 (sample SAMN15323441, study PRJNA562643) | freshwater metagenome | isolation source: river surface water | place: USA:Blue River Watershed | collected 2017-08-17 | reverse complement strand
TCTGTTTTTAATGACATACTTTTCTGAACTGCTTCTTTTCATAATAAATGAATCAATAAGTGTTTTATTTTTGTCAAACGCATAAAGTTTAATATCAAACGAATCACAATTGTTCATATGAAATGTTCTATTTAATTCTTCTGTAGGAAAAATAAAAAGAAGACATTCATTTTTATTCTGAATATCTTCTTTGTCTAAGAATTGATAACCAAGTTGATGTTCTTCTGGTGTTGTAAGAACTTTAGGCGTATATGTTTTTGTTTTATTGACAATTATTCGAATCATATAATGACATAAATATTGTCATTATATCTTTGTTTCTTATTCTTCTTCTTCTGATAAGATTTCTACAAATACCATTTGCTTGTCTGTCAATTTCATGATTTTATCAAAATCGTTTCCTGCCTTTTTTATCTTATTAATTTTTCCTTGAATATGACGGATGTTTATTTTGTTTTTTGGATCAGAAAGATATGTTTTGATATTTGACATTTTAGATTCCAAAGAAGAAACAGCTAAAATTAAATCTGCCAATATTTGACTTTCTTTGACAGAATATGTCAATGCCTCTTTTTTATATGCCTTTTTTTGATTTTCCTGTTTTATTCTTTTTCTTTCTTTAAGTCTTTCTTCTCGACTTAAAAGCTTTAATCTTTTCTTCTCTTTTTCTTTCATTTTCTCATATTCTGTATACAATAGATTCTTTTTAGATTCTATATCGTTTATTTTCCAAAAAAGTTCAATTTCATTATTTATTAATTTTAGCCAAGTAAACATCAATAGATTATATTTTTCTCTATATTCTTTCTCAGAAAGAGCGTCGTTAATTGTATTATGTAAAGAATTAAGTTTTTCTTGAGTGAAATCATTTAGAAACGAATTAGGTAAAATAATATTTGTTATAATCAAACTTCTATCTGACAGATTATATTGCTTTTTTGTTTGCCAATCAATAATATATCTTTTTTTTGTTCTATTGTTGATTGCCCACACAATATATTCAAATTCAACTTTTTTATTTTTTTGCCACATAAAAAGATTGTAAAAGTTTTTAAAATCTTCATATTGAATTTCTTTAAATTCTTCAAATAAGAAAGACCATTCCTCTGTATCAATTTTATTATTTTCAAATATATTAAATTCGAAAACCATATTTTTCTTTTTCAAACCAGAACGAACTAGATCAGATAGATAATTTACAACTTTAATTGTCCAAGACTTGCTGTACTTAGCTATCTTTTGGCTTTCTGATTTAGAAAACAAATTTAATTGTTCTTCCATATATTCTTTTTTATTATTAACTTTTTTGCTTATTAATGACGCTGCTTGTGCCATGAAAAAATCCTTTGAATATTAATCTATTCAAAGGATACCAAGTCTATAATATAAATAAACTAAATTTGTTACTTTGTTCTTTTTCTTTCTGCAATTCCAACTTTGTTTCCAATATGTTGCTTTCTTGCTTGTGAAGGAATTGCTGGCATACCCTGTGGTAATCCTTGTGCTTTTGCTAACATTGCTGTTAGTTTTTTAATTTGTTCTTGATTGCCTGATGCCTTGGCTGCATTCAATTGTCTTTGAAGAATATATTCGTCTTGCTTTTCTTCTTCTAGACTATTATAATCTTCAACAGCATCTTCTGTAACAACTTCTTTGATCAACTTTCTAATCATTTCTTTTAGTTTTACAGATTCGGCTATACCAAGTCTACCAAGATTCATTTTGCTTAAACGTTCGTCAGCTTCTTTATCTGTACCTGGAAGATCTGGAGCCGCTCCAGAAGCTTGTTGTCCTTGTTTATTTGCTCCTGCTGCAACAGTTTGTGGAGCTTTTGCTACATCTTTACCAAGTTTCATTTGTTCAGGTTGTTCATCAACTCTCATCGCAGAAGCTTTTTTTCTTAAAGCTTGTCTTTGTTTCGCTTGCAATGCTTTTTGTTTTTCTAACGGAGATAAATGCATTTGACGAACGGAACCTGTAGATTTGTCTACAAACAATGGATCTACACCACTTCTTTTCGCTTGTTCTTCATCTTCTTTACTGAAAAGTCCGCTTAACTCTTCTTTGATTAATCGAATTAATTGTTGCTTGGTAATTTTCATTTATTTTTCTTCTTATTCTTGTTTGGCTTTCTATACAAACTCTCTTTTATACATATGTTTTCATTAATTCCTTCGTTTTTAATGAATTCAAATTTCTTTATATAGAAGTCTTCAAGATTAAATAGAGAAGAATCTTCATTATTTTCCTTGTACAATGGAGTTAATGTAATTATTTTATTCGTTTCATCAGCATAATCACATATTTCATTCAAAATCATAGTTCCATAACCTTGATTTCGATATTCTTTTTTTAATTCTATTAAACCAATAAAAATTTCCATATCTTCAAATTCATAATAACTTAGAACTTGAAGATATTTTTCATATTTTAATTTAATTAATTCAAGACTGCGATGCATCATAATAACTGTAATTAATTATGATAATCTTTTCAGATTATTTATTGTTTGTAATCCGATTTACAGCATTAGTTAATTCATCTATTTTATTAATTTTATATTTTATTCCTGAATAATTAAAGTCTACAATTTCATCTTCTGATGTCATTAACTTCTTTTCTAATTCGTCAATAGACGATTTTAGTTTTGTTAGTGCTAATGTTAATCGTGTTACATGTTCAAAAGATTTGCCCAACTTCAACGCTTTATTTTTTGCTATCTTTTGTTCTCTTACACTTTGTTTCTGTTTCTTAAGTTCTTCTATAGAAAGATCATTCTTACGAGAATCAATTACCAATTTAATGTCAGAAAGATTCTTTTTAACAGAAGTTCTTTTATTCAAATATTCTTTCTTCATTTTCATTAAAGGAAGATAAAAACCTTCGTGTAAATGAATCGCATCTTCTTCAAGAAAGAATTTATTAAATAATACATAATCTTCAAAAGTCTTATAGAATTCAGTTAAACTCTTGGTTTCAATATTGAAATAAGAATTATAGAAGTTGATCATGATGTTATTGATCAAATCAATCACACTAGCATCATTTCGCTCTAACCAATATTGCTTAAATGTACATTTTAAATTAGCTTGAACATTTCTATTTAAATTCTTATAGCTATAAGAATTCCATTTTGATTCCTCTTTTTGTCCTCTGTCTAAGAATTCACAGAAAACTTCAAAATCGAATATATCTTTATTTTCAAAGAATTTTTTAGAATATTTGGTTGTATAGAATTCGACGTAGGCGCTCGTTTGATAATTTAAACAGAATTTTAATGGTTCTCCTGTTCTTGTATTTTTAATAGAACTATGAACTGCATAAAAATATGAAGTATCTTCTCTAACAATTGTCCAATATGGACTTAAAACAAATTTATCTCCATTCTTTTTTAATGAATGGAAAGGATGAAATATGATTTTTGCTTCTTTATTTTTAACAATTCCATGCATGTTATCATACTGATATGAATAATGATTCGTTAGAGGATTTTTTGCAAAATCTTTACATGTAAAATTCTGTTCAAGAATATTTAATTCTTGATCATATTTTGTAAATTCTTCGTTTAATTCTGATAATGATAAATTTGTATATTTGTTCTTCATAATAGAACAATCTTAACACATGAACAATATTTATAAACAAAAGAATGATTATTGTTTAGTTTATTTTGTTAACAAAGTCCATCCATTACAACTAGTTGTCTTTCCTGTTGCATAACATAGAAATAAAAAAAGACTCTTTCGAGTCTTTTTCTAACTACCTGAAATCATTCAGGAATACTTGGTCAGATCAAATTCATATCCAAGACTGTTACTGTTGCGTAGAAGTCATTACGAACCATCTTACGACCATAACGAGTCATGATACCCTTTGTTGGTACGAAGTCTTCTGGACGGTATACAACTGGTGTAAGGATAAGAGGAACGTATGGAGCATAGATATATCCTGATTCAAGGAATGTTTTTCCTTTAAGACCAATAAGAATCTTATTTGCAGGGAAGTAAGGATCTTTATATACTGTGTAACGTGAGTTGATTGTACCTACTGCTTCAGCACCAACTGTCATTGAATCACGAACTGCACCGTCTGAATCTACTTTATATGATGGCTTGTAAGCTACCATATGTTCGAAGATTGTGCAAACGTCTGGTGATGTTACAACGAAGTTTGCTGCGCCACGAAGAGTTTTCTTGTGGATTGTGTTAGCTGCGCTTGTGATTGTTTCTACAAGTGTTTGATACCAATCTTGTACGTTTGCGAATACCATTGGACCTGGAGCAAGTGTTGAGCTATGGAGAGCTTCTACGCCTGTTTCTTTGTTCAAGATCTTACCTGGAGCTCTTGACCAGTAAAGGTTTGCTGCGCCAGCTTGTGTAAGAAGGTCATTAAGGATTTCACGATCGATATCGAGTGTGATTGCTTCTGACAAGATGTTTGTAAGTTCAACTTCAATGTCCATTGAGTAGAACGCTGTAAGGTCTTGTGCCATTTCTGGTGACCAACGTGTACGCAATTTACGTGTTGTTGCTGTTACGCTTGTTGATTCAATTCTGATATCAATTTCTGGAATTACTGGTGATGGTGGGTTGATTGCGAAATCTGTTTCAAAGCTTGGGATTGTAAGTGTTGAACCATCTGAGTTAACTGACAATGCATCAGAAATTGCTGCTGAGATTGTAAGATTTCCTGCTGGAACTGTACCTGTATTTGAAAGAGCTACTGCAAAGATAACGTGTGTACCATTGATTGGTTCTGGTGTGAATACGCCAGTTGTTGAGTTCCAATTACCACGCTTATTGGCACGGCGAAGATTGTGTACTCCTGTACCACCTTGGAATGTTTCACCCCATGTTGTTACACCGTTTGGTGTACCAAATGCTGTGATTGCAAGTTGATCGATATTTGTAAGGTCTGCACCTGTGATTGCTGCTGTAATAGCTGCTGTTGTTACAACAACATAGCAATAATCAAGTGTGTTTTCTGTAACAGCAGTTTCAACTTTAGTATCATAACTTACGAAACGTGCGTTATAACCTGCGAAGTCTGAAGCTGATGCAACTGTGTCACCTGCTGCCCAAGCATTTGTGATTGGATCCCATGCACCAATACCTGAAGCTACTGCTGCAATGCCTGTACCTTGTTTATGAACTTTTGAATAACCATAACCAACAAGATCATATTGACCACCTGTTGCTAATGAACCTGAACGTACGCCAGCGCCACGAGGATTATTGTAAAGCGAATCTGTTCTTGCATAGGTATTGTCTGGTGTACCTGTAAGGTTTACGCCAGCATCGCCACCTACGTTATTACCGTATGTGTAATCAAGATAGAAGAGCAATCCTGATGGAAGTGCCATTGGTTGTACTGAAACCAATTCGTTAGCAATAAGACCAGCGAATACTCTACGAACGATTGGGAAGGCTACGTTTGAGAAACCTGCAACTTGTCCACTTGAAGTAAGAGCTGCACCACCTGTTGATAATGCATTGCTTTCTTTAAGCAATTGTGTTGTTTGGTTTTCAAGCAATCTTGCCATGTTATCACGACGAATACCTGTTAATCCTTGAAGAAGTCCGAACTTTTCCCACTTCTTCACAATTCTTGGCATATCTTCGCCAAGTCTTGCTGCACTGTTTTCTTTAAGAATTTCTTGAATTGTTATTTGAGACATTTTATTTGTTTCCTTTTTCTAAATTTTTTATTGGAATTTTATCCTTGTACTTTTATATAGTCTTTATTTTCACTTAATTCCAGCAATTTGTTGCCAACGAGCTAATGAAATTACACCTTCTTGGAGAACTTCTGGTTGTTTTGTTGGCGTTTTACCTTCTTTAAGAGTAGCTGGTGTTGTGGAAGCTTGTTTGCTTTGACCACTTACTTTTTTATTTGCTACTTGTTTGCTTTCTTGAAGACGTACAAGGATCTTTTGATAGATTTCCTTTGCCTCTGAAAGTGTGCGTGCTTTATCTAATAGTTCAACAACTTTTTTCATTGTATCTTTTGAAAGATCTTTTCCTTCTCTCATAAGAATCTTATTGAGGAATATTGTCTTTGCTGTGAAAACATTATTTTCATGCAATTCTTTCTTTAATTGCTTTGTTTTGACTGCTGCTTCTTGCAATCTCTTTGCAGCTATTTTTTTCTTGGCTGCTTCATAAAGTGCCATTTCTGCTGCTAATTCTTCTTCTTCATCATCATGAAGAACCATATCTGTTTCTTCTGAGCCAAGGTCTGCACCTTCTTCATCATCAACGATTTCGATTTCTTCATCGTCGGCTCCAGAATTTAAATCAACAGATACATCTGAAATACCAAGAGCTTCAAATGCAGCTTGTAGATCTGCTTCAGCAGCTTCTACGTCTACATCACCACCAGCAACATCAACGCCAACTTCTGCATCTTCTTCACCGAATTCTGCTTGTTCTTCCATCATATCTTCATCGCCACATTCTTCGAGCGATTCTTTAAGAGCTTGATATTTTCTATCTCTTTGTTCTTTACGAATTTGACGAATTGCTTCCATAAGTTCTGCTTCTGAAACTTCAAATTCAACTTCTGGTTCTTCCGATGTATCACCAAAACCAGCAGATGCACTTACAGTTTCATCTCCCACTTCAGCATTCTCTTCGAGCACGCCTTGTCCGTTTGGATCTTGTTCGTCCCAAGCAACTTCTTTTTCTTTTGTTGGAACTGAATCTTCTGATTCTGCTTTTACATTCTTTGGATTGCCCGATGCAGATTTTGCATGAGCACTTGCTGCTTTTGAACGAGCATCAGCAGCAGATTGTGTTTTTTCAATTGGATCTGCTTCTTCTAAGAAAAGTTTAGCAGCGATAGATTTTAAGCTTTTAGCCATGTTGGTATTATCTCCTGTATTATGTACATTTATTCTTTTATAACTATTAGTGAAATTTGCTTCTTTCAATTTTATAAACAATATTTCTAACTTATTTTCTAAAATTGTTGCTTGCTTTCCTGTGATTAGTCCATTTTCTTTAAGGGTATCAACTTGTTCTAATAGCGAAAACAAACGAGTTTTTTGGTAGTTTTTCTCTATTTCCTTTACTTTGTTTTCTGATAAACAAAGAAGATCAATTTTGGATGACAATTCGTTAATTGAGTTAACAATGTTTGTCACTCTTTCAACAAGTTGTTCTGGTGTTTGTGGAAGTTCTTCTGTTGGCTGTGATTGTAATTCAGCGTCAGTAGCAATTGGTTCTTCTGTGCCAGCATTATCACCTGGAAGTTCTTCTTCTGGAGAAGGTGGTAATGGAGCTGGTGGCGCAGCATCAATTGCTGTAGATTCCATATCGGCTTGTGCAATTGCTTCTGAAGCTTCTGGAGAGAAAAGATCATTTACATCTACAACAATCTTTCCATCATCGCTGATGGCATCTAATGAAGTATTGCCAAGTTCGTTTCCTCCACCAATAGGCTCAACAGGTAATTCTGTGGCTGTAGGTGGATTTGACAAAGCTGGTTCTGCTGCTACCGCTGGAGGTTGTGTTGTCATTGGTGGCGTTGCGTCTGCTGGTGGAACTGGTGGAACAGCCGCAGCAGGGTCAGCAGGAGCAGCAGAAATATTTGTTGGATCTTGTGGAGGAGGAAGAGCCGCATTCGGATCAGCTTGTGCTGGATCTTCTTCTTGTTCACCAACAACAAAAGCTGCTTCTGCATTTTCTGCAAATAAAGAAACCGTTTGAAATTCTTTAGTTATCATCTCCTTAACATAAGGAGTAAATTTTTCTAATAATTTCTTTTTTGCTTCTTCTTCAGCTATTTCACGAAGTTTTCTTCCGTCTATTAGTGCTTCTTTGTAAAGATTACTCATTATTAATATCCTATTTTTTGTATAAATTAAAAAACCTATATGTACTTGAAAGTAAATATAGGCTTTGAATTCAAATTCATATTATTATTGACAAAGAATCTTTATCAATAACCACTACCATTTGGATCTGATGTACCAAATTTTCCAACAATGTTAAGTAAGGTTTGTGAAGAAACAGTTTTTGCTGCTACATTTGGTTCATTGGTACCAGTTTTAGTTGGCCAAGGTACGCCATTGCCTGCAATTCCTGTATCTGTTAATCTTGCTATGACTTCTTCACCAGCAGTTGCATTTTGTGATAATGGATCAATTCCTTGTGTTGGTGAAGTTATATTAGGAGCATATGGCGAACTTGGATCTCCAGCTTCACTTGTTCTTACTTCAGCAAGATTAGGTGAATTATCATAATTAATTCCTACTTGATCTGCTGTAAATAATGTTGCATCGAATTCTCTTTGGAATCCATTTTCTCCTAACACTCTTTCTAAAAATGTTTGAGTTATAACATCATCTGCACTTGAACCCAATTCTCCAAATGGTGAAGCAGGAAATGCTTTTTGTAATGATGCTTTGTCTGATACGCCTGGTCCAGCTCCAATTGGTGATTCTTTTGGTACCGCTACTAAATATCTTCCTCTGTTTAATGCCATTTATTACTCTCTCTTCTTTTATTATAGCTATTTAATCAAATAAAATGGCTATATTCTTTTTCATAAATATAGCCATTTAATAATTTATTATTTTTTTTATTGAATTAATTTTTATCTCAATCGATTGACAATATGAGAAAAATCCTCTTCTTCATTAACAGTAGAAACTTTTGGTTTATTGGAGAAAGCTAATTGTGACCATTTATTTGGATCTGCTGCTGGACCTAGAACTTGTTTTAATCTTTCTGCATCTCTTGTTGCTTCTACGTTTACTGCTGCTTCGTTAAGCTTGCTATTTAACTTTGGCATAGTGTGTAACATAGTGTCTTCAAATATTTCTTTATATTTTGAACGTAAAGCATCGTTACCCATATTGTTACTAGCAGTTTCCGCTACATGTTTTGCAAATTGTTTATATTCCGCTTCTTCTGATAATAATGATTGTTGTTCTAATTTACTGTTGGCTATAGATGAACGTACTTCTTTGTTTAATTTTCTATTCTCTTCCAAAATAGAATCAAATACACCCTCATGTATGATTTCAATCAAACATTCTTTTAATAAAGCTTTAAATTGTTTTTTAGTTATTGACATAATATTGTTTTAGTTTATTTATTTCCATTATCTTTGTCTTTGAGAGTCCAGCCTTTATGGCTCTTTCTTTTACCTTTCAACAATTCTGAAAGATGATTTGATGACAAATTATGTTTTTTGGCAAATTCTTTTACTCCATTCACATCAGTAAATATTTCACCATATGGCGAAACAAGCTCTATATCTTTCACATGTTTAACTTTATTGTATTTTCTATTGTTTCTGACAACTTTCATTTTACTTTTTATTTCTTTAGCTTTTTCTTCAGAACCAAATCGTTCTTCAAATGATTTACCAGATAACAACTTACTTAAGTTTTCTTTGACTTCTTCTTTATTCATCTCTATAAGCTTGTTGTCTCTTATTTTTTTTCTTATAAGTTCAGCTTTTTCTGCTCCATACAATTCTTCATATGACTTATCTTTTTTATCGTTAGCTAATCTTTGAATTAAATCAATCCCAACTTGTGTCTTATAAAATTCTTTCTTTTTGTCAGATATCTTTTTTCTAGTTTCTTCACTAAGAATATTCCCACCTTTACATTCATCTTTCAAATTGTATAATTCACAAATTTTCTTGCATTGTTTCATCCAATGCATTTCTCTTTTGTTTCTTTTTTCTATAGATGAATTTGGTAAAGCTTCTACTACATTAAAAATCAAAAAATTATCATGTCCAAGCAAATTAAAACATTTAGTGAAATCATTTTGCAAATAATGATTATTATGTACGTTTCTCTTTAAAGACTGTGAATGTCCTCGGACCCAACGATCTATTGGAGATTTAGTTTGACCAATATATCTTCTACCATTATGTGTATTAACAATTTCATAAATACACGGAGTTTTTGAGTAACCATGGTAATTGAATATCATATACTTTTCTTCTTTCTTGTTTTTGGACCCTACCTGGGTTTTACAAGTATAAGTATATGATAAATTTACTTTTTGTTTCTTATCTTGGCATCAAGGTCAAGAATATCGCTTGAAATACGGTCAATTCTGTAGTCTCTTGAATAAATCTTCTTAAGAAGTCTTGGATCAACTTCTTTAGCTTCTTTCATCATGTAGGCACCTACTGTGGAGGGCTCACTGACGAAATCCCAACAAATGAAATGTAAATCATCTTGTACAATATCTGCATTACCATTTCCTTGTACGGAACCTAAAGCTCTTGAAGAGATACCAACAGTAACATTGGATTCAATTAAGCTTCTAAGAATGTTTCCTGAAGGAGTTGGTAGAATTTCTGCTGCTCCATACACAGTGTCGCCTTCAATCCAAATCTCTGAAAGAATATGTGACACGTTCTTAAGATTAACTACAGCAGAATCATCATGATCTAATTCTCCCATAGCTTTTCTTTCCTTAACAAGAGTCATATATTTCTCAACTTCTCTCATTAAAATATCTCTTGGATAAATTCTACCATTTTGATTAAGAGCATTAGCTCTTTGTATAATTCCCTTTACAATAAGCTTGCCATTGTTTTCTTCTTTAGATTTTTTTATTTGTTCTGGATCAAATTTGAAATCTGTTGTTTCAATTAAAAGTTTCATTTTTTAACTTTCTCTTCTTTCATTTAGTTGTTATATTGATGTTTGGTTCAGGTGCCACTTCTTGTGTCATTAATTCTTCTTTCAATTTACTAATTGTCATAAAGAAAGTAATCATTTCATCATTAAGACTGTTTATTGACAAATTGTTATATGGTTTTGATGATAAAATGTTAGTTAAATTTGTATATTTTTCTGTTAACAATTTATTGTTATGATTGGCAATACATTCTTTATGCAATAAATTTATTGCATCTGTTTTAATTGATTCAAGGAAAACAATGAAATCATTTGAAGTTTTATTGTCTAATGAAGACAATGATGGATCTGAAGAAAATAAATATAGGTTTAATATCTTCTTTTGTTCTTCAGTTAATGTGTCTCCATAAGTTTTATTAAACTTTTCGTTCATGATGTTAAGAATTAATCCACCTATTTCTTCATCACCATAATCCAATACTGCATTAGAAGTATCTTCTTTGGCTTCAATCATAGTAGGCTTTTTAGTTGTCATGTGATTAATTACTTGTTCTTCTAAATGAGCAACCAATTTAATTGTATCAACATTTGTTGGATTTGTAGTAATTTCTCTCCAAGAATTGATTAATGTTTGAACAATAGCCATTGTTCTATAATCTTTTACTTCTCTTTCGAAGAATTTTTCATCTTTGACAAGATTGTTAACTTCATGTATCATTCTTGTTTTTTGGTCATTTAATTCTTTAATGTTTTGTTTCACTACAATCTTTTTTAGATTGTTCATAAGGGAGTAAGCAATTTCTTTATTTTCAACTTTGGTTGAAAATAAAACATTGAACACTTGATGCTCTTTAATTAATTCATTGTTCAATGATTCATTTAAAACATATTTTTGCCAAAGAGATTTAGACTTTTCTAATTCATCATATTTCTTTTCAATAACACACAATGCTATATGCTGAGAGAAAAATTCATTTAATAAACCAATATTTCTCTTTTTATTATGTTTTAAATAATTCATTGCTACAGTCATTTATTTCCCTATTTACTTTCTGCTTGTTTTATTACAAGTAGTGAATCTACACAAATAACTATATTTGTTCAATCTAAATCTTCTGTTAATTTATCCAAATCTAACACAGAACTTTCTTTATCTTCATTTTCTGACAACAAATCTAATTCAATTGAATCTTCTTCGTCATCATCTAAATTATCATCATGCTCAACATCTTCAGTAAGAATTCTTTTTCTTCCATCGTTTGTAGCTACAAAATTAAATTTTTTATCAAAATTAGAAAAAGCCGATTTTAATTCATTTGTCAATGCTCCGCGAACTTTTCTTTCTGCATTAATTGCATCAAGTAATGAAATTATCTCTTGTTCCCTTTTACGCTCTTCAGCCAAGCTTGCTACAGACTTCATAAATGTTCTATCGTTAATGTCTTTATTTCGTCTATTTTTTGTTGGACTCAACATAGAATTAAAATCTGGTTCTTCTAAAGCAGATGCTCCTCTATTTCCAACTCTTCTACTTTTATTATATTTGTTTCTTGACAAGAAAGGATTTGCTTTAATTGGCAATTTACTTTTTTCTTCATCTTTAGACAAATAATCTATTTCACCATCATCTACAGCAGAACCATACAATTCAATTCTCTTTAATATATCTTCCGTTGTTTCTGGTTTTGTTTTAACAGCTATTCCAGAAGGAGTGATAGCGATAGTACCATTCGCTGATAAATCATCTGCTGTTGTAGGTGTAGCTAATGGTCCTTTAGCAATATCAGAACCTCCAGGTATATTAGGATTACCATCAAACGTATTGACAGTTCTATTAGCTAATTGTGTTGCATCTTCTGAAACAGCAATACTTTCATATTCGGCAGCACGAATAGCATCAATACGCAATCCTTTTTCTATCATTCCAATTTCGTCATCATTTAATTGGAGAATATTTTTTTGAATCCAAAGCACATCTACCAAACCAGTTTCTTTAGCTGTACCACCAATATCAAATTTTGATGACCATAACTCAAGTCTTTGTTGTGTAGCTATTGTAGAAGGATTTGATAATTTCAATTCATAATCTACTAAGTCTTCTCCATCAAATCCTTTTGTATATAAATGAACCATTGCGATTTTATTTAATTCTGCAATAATAATTTTTTGTATTACTGCAATAGTTCTTGAAAATCTAACATCTTCTTGAGCTAAAGTTGCTTTAGCTCCAGTTGATTCATCATAATTCAAATATGCTTTTGGTACTTTAAGGGCAGAAAATAATTTACCTTGAAGATATCTTACGTCATCTACAGTAGCATTATTTGTACCAGCAGCAAGAGTATCAATCTTTGTATTTGTTTGACCTCCTCTTGTTGGAATGAAAATATCATCTGTAATTGACAATGGATTCATTCTTTGATCAAGTCTACCATTTTGTCTATCAACAATTGTATTTGACTTTAAAGATGTTTTAACAGCTTCCATGAAAGAAGGAATGTCGTTTGGTTCTGTATTTCCTATATCAATATAATAAACTCTTCTTTCTGGAGCTCTGACAAGTCTATAAACCAACATTGAATCTTCCATCAACATTAGCTGATGTGCGATTCTTCTTGAAGAATCTAATAGAGAACTTCCATAAGGCAAAAATTGATCATTGCCAAGAATTCTAAAATGAGCAAGTTGCCAATTTTGTAATTCTAAATTTCCTCTATTAATCCATTTAAATCTTACTGCATAAGGATCCGCTTCATCAAATCCTTCTTCTCTTTCTATTTCATTTACAGGTAACGGATATACGTTTACAATTCCTATATTCGGAACTACTTCTAAAAACAAAAAGAAATCTCCATATTTCACAAGATTTCTTACATAATGTCTTATGTTATATTCTACATTAATAACATCATAAAACAATTCATCTAATGTTTTCTTTATTTGTGGATTTTTACTATATACATGAAATGATTTACCTCTTTCATCTCCACCAACAGATTCGTCAGCAAATAAATCTAAAGCAGAATTAATTTCTGGAATGGTTTCCATCATAGAAAAATCTGCATATCTAGCCATTCTATCCAAAATACCATAACCACTTTGATTACTAAATCCATAGGAAGAATATGAATTGTTTTCTCTTCCAAATCCTTGTGCCATTCTATAACCAAATGCATTTTTAGTTATTTGACTATTGTAGAAGGACGTATATTGTTGACCTTTTATGGTTCTTTGCATCGCCGGTCCAGAACGGAATATTCTTGTCAATGTTTGAAAAAATGTCTCTTCTTCTTTTTTTTGTTGTGCCATAATCAATCTCTTGTATTTAGCTAATTAGCTTAATATATTTTGTATACTTAATTATACCTCCTATATTTGTATTCTATAAGGTTCCACAATGGCAATTTTAGATAAAAGAACAAGACAAAGACAAAATAAAAAAAGATATAAGCAAAATAGAAAAGCTAAATTTGGTAATCCAGAAACAACTTTTAAAACATTATTGGATTCTGGCGTTATAAAAAATCAAGAGATTTATAATGAAATATTGACAAGTATCAATTACGTTATTGCTATTAATGACAATTATACAAGAAATTGGATATTTTTAAAATATATGATACATTCCTTTTTCCCTTATCATGTGAAAAAAGAAAAATTATTAAGTCTTAGAGATCAATCAACAAAAAAACAAAAACCAAATGATTTTGATTATGCGTGTATGAACTATTGGAAAGAAACAACGGGTATAGAACTATTTATTCCAGAAAAAGAATTGTTAGATCCAAACCATGTACACAGACCTAAAGGTTGGAATATAGTTGTATATAACGAAATAAGGTCTATAAATAAGCAACTCAGAGAAATAAAAACCAACAATGATGAAGAACAACCGCAAGATAGAAAATATAGCAAAGAAGAATATGGCATCTATGCGAGAACACTCAGAGAGTATTTCTTACAAAGAAAGAAAGCTTTTAAAAGAAGCAATCAAACAACTGATATTACTTGAAGATGATTCGTTTGGAAATTTTTCTGCACATGTTCAAAGTAATCCATTGTATGCAACTTTTATTCAACCATTTACAGACATTGTTCATACAGCAAATTATGCAGCAAAGAGAATTGGTACTGTAACAGGCAATGAATTCAATTCATTACTTCAACAATCAGCAGCGGCAGTAATACCATTTGTTAGTTCTGATACAATGGATGAAATACAAGAAGAAACAAAAAATAACATCAAAGCATCACTTACGGATTTAGATCAAAGATATGCATCTGTTATTAACAGAAATATCGATGCAATTGTTAACCAAACAGATACATGGGGAATGTTGTTTTTATTAAATCCAAGTCTTTTGCTTGGTTCTAAATTAATGATTAAGGCTCCCAAAGTTGCGGCAGATTTTTTGGGAACGATTTTAAAAGGTACTGTTGCTGAACCTGTTGGCAACATGCTTCTTACTTTGTCAAATGAATTAAGAGAATTAGATGAAGACCCAGGTAGATGGTTTTTTTCTCAAAGAAAACCAGGATCAACTGAAGTTGGAGGACCATCTTATTCTTCTGTAAACTGGTCTTCTGCTGGAGATACTGGTGGTTATGGTGGAGATTATGGTGGTGACATTGGCGGTCTTTATGAATTAAATCAACAACCTGTTTATCAACCACAACAACAACAACAACAACCAACACAACAACAAATTCAACAAGCAGCCATTAAAAGAAAAAAAGAAATACAGGCAGAAATACAAGCTATTTTAAAAGATCAAAGATATAAATCTCAATTACAAACTGGAATCAATCAAAGTACGGTTGGTAAACGATTGACAATGGCTGGTATTAGATCAATTGTCAATGCAGCAAAGAAAAATCTTTCATTTTCCGATTGGAATGGAATGCTTCGAGCTCATTCTAAAAATAAAGGAATGAAATCATTCGATCAACAACTAACAACTGCCATGCAAAATCAAAACATGTCAGAACAACAAATTATTCAAACCAAAAACAAAATGGTTCCAGCAATAAAACAAAAATCAAAGCAGATGTTTATAACTCATTTACAAAACAAAGCTTTGGTTGGAATTTCTAAAGAAGCAAAAGTTGCTTTACAACAAGCAATTCAACAAATCAATTCTATTCCTTAGACAAAGATAACTGCATTATCTTATTCTTATAGACGTGTGAGATTAATATTTCACACGTTTTATAATTTAAGGATTTAAAATATGTCGAAACACAATAACGCAGAAAGACAACCAACAGATTTGAATGAATTGACAAGTCTTGTCAATGAATTTGTTGATAGATATTCAAATTTAGAAAATGAGATGGATATGTTGAAAGAAGATCAAAAAAATCTTGTTGATGAATATTCTGATAAAATTGATATTAAAACACTAAAACAAGCAATTAGAGCAGCGAACATCAAAAAGAAAGTAAGTCATAAAGACACTTTTGATGTTTTTGTTGACATTCTTGAAAGAAGAGAAGGTATTTGATATGTCTTCTAGTAGCAAGAATCAAAAATTGTCTAAATTTCCAATAATTTATTATGAAGAACAAGATAAAGATGGTGGAACCAATCCTATTCCGTATATTGAAGTTGAGAAAGAAGAGCCGTGGCCACATGTTTTATTTATACAAGAATATAGACAAACTGGTGAATATGAACCAGACAATAGAGGAAACCCAGTACCAATATATGATATGGTCATGCATCAATATATTGATATGATAACTCTTAAAGAAAAATTAAGTTCTGAAACTTACGATATTGTAAGAATTGCTTTAGGAATGAAGCCATTAAAGATTGCTCAAGAAGAAGGAACAAAAATTCTTGACAAAATAGAAAATAAACAAAAAAATAGATTACATTGAAAGGTAACATAGAAATGAAACTTCATCACACAGCAATTGAAAAAATCGTCAATATTTGTATTACATATGCAGGAAGTCCTAATGAAACAAAAATAAAAAATTTGTTAGCAGAAATTGATTTTACTCCATACGAAAGAAAACAAAACGATAAACAAGATATTATTCTTGTTACAACAGAAGATTATGTTCGTGCTCTAAAAACACAATCTTGAAAAGAAAATAGGCTATTAAGATCACTATGCAAAAAGATTTAAAAATTGGACAAGTTGTTTATGTTGTTTCTGATAGCTCTGGTAGTGTAATTCCTGCTGTGGTAGCAGAAGAATCAATTGTTAAAACTTTGAATGGAAATACAGTTTCATGGAAACTCTTCATAGGTCCAGAAGATAAAAGAAAAATTATAGATTCTAAACAAGTGAATGGTATTGTCTATTCTTCTATTAATGATGTACATAAAGATTTATTTAAAAGATTGAATAATTTTTTAAATGGTACTATTGCAGAAACAAAAGAACGTGCCCAAAAATGGTATGGTTCTTATTATAAAGAAGAAGATGTTTCTTCTTTGGAAGAAGAAATTACACCAAATTCTTTAGATGAATTTACAGATAGAGAATCTGATAAACTCGATCCAGATTCTTTATTAAATTCGGTAGAAGAAACACCCAAACAAAAAAAACAAATACAAACTTCTAATAGCAAAAAAACAAAAAAATCATTAAGAGAAATGATAATGCCTTCAGAAGAAGAGTTGAAAAACAATATTATTGATACAGGAGTACAAGGATCATAATGGAATCAAATAACGGCACATTGTCAGTTGGAAAACAACAACAACATCATCAAACTGTAAAATTTGGCTCTTCTGCACATGCTGAATTATTAAAAGGGGCTACTATATTGGCAGATGCAGTTAAAACCACAATGGGTCCATCCGGGCACAGTGTAATTATAGATTCACATCATGGTGGAAGTCCATTGATAACAAAAGATGGAGTGACTGTAGCTAAAAGTATCAATCTTAAAGATAGATTGCAATCTATGGGTGCAGAACTTATTAAAGAAGTTGCTTCAAAAACAAATGAGCTAGCTGGAGATGGAACTAGCTCTAGTACAGTTTTAGCTCATTCAATGCTAGCAGCAGGAATTAAATCTACATCTACAGGTCGTTCTTCAATAGCCATCAAAAGAGGAATGGATATAGGCACAGAAACAGTTCTTAAATTCTTAAAAGATTCTGCCATTCCAGTTTCATGCAAGCAAGACATAATCAATGTAGCAACAATTTCTGCCAATGGAGATAAAGTAATTGGTTCATTGATAGCTGATGCAATAGAAAAAGTTGGTCAGGATGGAATTATTACAGTTGAACCTGCCAAATCCATCACAACATCTTTACACACAGTAGAAGGTCTACAATTAGATTCAGGTTATCTTTCACCATTCTTTGTAACTAATTCAGATAAAGCAAATTGTGAATTCGAAAATCCTTGGATTGTTATTACTGCAAACAAGATATCTTCTATTCAAGAAATTCTACCAATACTTGAAAAGTGTGTTGAGAACAAGAAATCTTTGATTTTAATTGCAGATGATGTTGAAGGAGAAGCTTTGCATACATTAATTGTTAATAAGATGAAAGAACGTATTAAAGTATGTGCAATTAAAGCTCCTAGTTTTGGCGAACATAGAGCAGATTTATTAGAAGACCTTGCTACAGTAGTTGGTACAGAAGTAATTGGTGCTACATCTGATCTTAAGTTAGAAAAGATGAGAACAAATAATTTTGGAACATGCGCCAAAGTCATTGTTAACAGAACTAACACAATTTTTGTTGGTAATGCATCTTCTGAACAATCGGAAAGAACCAAAGAGCGTATAGAGGCTCTAAGATCCGTTTTAATGACAGATAATTCTTTAGACGAAGGAAGACAAGCAAGATACAAACAACGCCTTGCAAAGCTATCTGGAGGCGTTGCAGTAATTAAAGTTGGTGGTTCTACTGAAATAGAAATCAGAGAAAAGAAAGATAGAGTAGATGATGCTGTTAATGCTACAGTAGCAGCAACGCAGGAAGGAATTGTCCCAGGTGGTGGTACTATTCTTCTTTATGCTTCTCAATATTTAAAAGAATATTTGAAACATGAAAAAATTACACAAGTCTTGAATGATGATGAACTGGCAGGTATTAAAATTATTGCAGAAGCTTGCGAGATGCCTTTTAGAACTATCATTTCAAACACAGGTAGATCTCCAGACGTATTGGCTAATGAAGTTATTAATAACCTTTTAAATAAAGGCAAATACTTTGTAGACAATAAACATAAAATTTATGAATGGAAAATTCCAGAAGAGTTGTCAATATTTTTTATTGATAACAATAAAGACAAATTAAGATTTGGAATTAACGCTATAAATGGAGAATATACAGATTTAATTAAAGAAGGAATAATAGATCCATGCAAAGTAGAAAGATTGGCTTTAGAACATGCCTGTTCTGTTGTAAGTCTTGTTTTAACTTGCAATTCTATTATTGTTAATGAAACAGAAGAAAAGGAAATATGAAAAATGGCTAAAGGTGATAGAGTAAGAATTGTAGCTACAACAGATATTGTTTCAGAAAATGGAGGACAAAAAATGGTATTCGTATATGAACCACGTTATAATGGTTCATTGAAAGAATTTGTTGTCAATCAAAATGATGGAACATGTATGATAGATTTTAAAGGTGGAGTTGTTGATGGCTCAACAGGAATAATTCATGGAGATGCAGTAAAAATAAGTAAAGCCGCATTGAAAGACTTTGATAAGAAAAATACTTCTGTTGGTTTTCATGGATATGATACAACAATTTTAATTCCTATCTTTCTAGAAAGATATCAAAAAATCGGTTGGTTTCCTGCGGATAATGTAAAAATTGTTGGTGGATCAACTATTTGATATGTACGAATATTCATTCATTTTAGAACGAGTTGTAGATGGTGACACAGTAATTGGAACTGTTGATCTCGGATTTAACACATATGTTAAACAAACATTTAGACTTGCCAACATTAACACTCCAGAATTAAACTCCTCAGATCCAATATTAAAAGAACAAGCAAATAAAGCCAAAGCTTATACAAGTGCTTTCTTTGTATTAGATGAAAAAGCAATCGCGCAAGGTGATAGAATTGTGGTAAAATCAATTAAACCTATCACTAAAGACAAATATGGAAGATACCTTGGTATCTTCCTATGCGGAACTAGAATTTTAAACGAAGAATTAGTTAATAATGGTCTTGCTGTAAAATATTGACAACAATATCAACTTCCTAATATTAAAAACATAAATTCTTCAAAAGTATCAACGAAATAAACGTCATTGTTTGGTACCCAAACATCTTTATCATCGTCTAAGGTATATAAATTAATTAAATGACCTGGATCGACACCAGCTCGATCTAAAAGAGCTGTTAATTTTTCAAACAGTCTTGAAGGAATTACTTTTTCGTAATAATTTTTTTCTGTGATTCCAATGCTGTTTAATAAATTTTCTAATTGATAGCTATGCATTTGTTTTATTAACTCCTACTCCTGGTTGTTCTTGTCCACTTGATTGCTTGGTAGCTGTATTGATTACTTTATTAATAAACGTTTGAAAATCTTTTGTTAATAAATTTTTAATTTTAACATCTTTTACCAATTTATCTTCTGTTTCATCATAATATTGAGTTCCAAGACTTGTTTTAACAGAAGCAAATATATTATTAATGAATTTGTTAGCAATATCTATTGACTTTTTATTAATTTGATCTGGAGTTAATGGAACTAAAGTTTGTTGTCCATCTTCTTCCGTCGTTTCTTTATTTGACAATTGGACCAATTGCTCGTTGATTAACAACGAGAAATAATTTTCAATCAATTCTTTTTCTTTTTTGTTCATAGAGATGCCAAAACACGTTGTTTTAACAAATATAAATTGCTTTCTTGTATGTCTAATATTCCAGCCAAAAGATTGTCTAAACCTTTAGACAATTCTCCTTTATCTTTTAATTCAAGCATTATTTTTTCTACAGTCTGTATAAAGACTTCTAAAGCATATTTGCCTTTTATTGAAAAAGATTGTTTGTTATCATCCATAACAGCAGTTGGAGCATTTGATCTTATATGATTTAAAAATATATCCAAAGTCTTTGTTATTTTGCCACTATCAACAAGTTTTTCATTTCCTAATCCAACAGCTTTTTCAGCAACGGCATCAATTTGGTCATCAAATGTTTCATATATTCTTTGAAACATTAAATGATCTCCATAAAATGATTGTCCATTAATTTGCCAATGTAAAGTTTGGAACAAAACAGATAAACCTTCCAACATACCTACTATAGCTCCTAGTTCAGCATATCTTTCACCATTGAAAGGTTGAATTACTTTTGTTAATAAAGATTCTTCTATCATAGGATCGACAAACAAATTGTCATTATTTTTCGAAAACGGAACTGGTTCTTTTACCATTGGTGTTGTAGGATCAAATTCGTCTTCTGGAGTTATTTCAGTTTCTTGTGTTGGAATCACTATATCAGACATATTTTGTTCTTTTAAAAGCAATTCTGGATATATGCTTTTCATTTCAAACATAACTTGTCTATCACTTTGAGAATTAACAGTTACTACCTTGGCATTTGCTGCTGCATTTTTAAATGCACCATATGTAGTCCAAATATCTCCTCCAAGTTCCCTTCTCAGCCTAGGCTTCAATTGATATTCCACTTTGTATTCTTGTTGAAGATTGTCTTCTGATGGCATTTGCCAATTATCGTATGCAAGTTTTTTCATTTTTAAACCTTTTGAAATATACTTATATCAAGCATAAGTATTATTTCAAAGGATAAAAACAATGTCTAACTATTCAAATTTTAATTATCCAGCATCAGGTCTTAATAATGTTGGGGAATATCAAGCGTCAGGATTACCTTGGGTTACAAGTTCTCAAGCAACAACAACTCCATATCAAATTGCATTTCCATTTGTAACAAATGAAATTGTTATTAGCAATAGCGGTTCCGCTCCACTAAGAGTAGGGTTTACTCAAAATGGTATCAATGGTTCAAATTATTTTACCGTACTAGCAGGTCATGTTGCAACATTCGATGTAAGAGTTACTTACATCTATATTCGATCTGATTCATCTACAGCAAATTATTCCATGTACGCAGGATTAACACAAATTCCTTTTAAGAGTATGCCTGTTCTTACTGGATCTGCTGTATATAATCCTGCCGTTACTGCCAGTGTTTATGGCTATGCTTCTGGCTTAGGTTGATATTCTTTTGCAAACTTTTCCATTCTGTCTAATGTTGATTTAGCCATATTTAATAATTTTTTAACTATTAAATCAACATGTTCTTGTATCTTTTTGTTTTTGTTGTAATGTTCTGAATTTAGAAACACAACAGTAGACATTCTGGCAATCCAATCTGAATATATTTGAAGAATTTCAATTGGATTTGCTCGTTGATCTTCTTTGATCATTAAATCGATTTCATTAATTAACAATTTGTCTAAATAATAAACATTTTTATATTGTTCGTTATATTTTTCATCTTTACTAATATCATATTTGTTATTAGTTAATAAAATATAACGCTCTTCTGTTAAATTTAAAACGAGTCTTATTGCATTTAAAGCAGTAATATATTTTTTATTGTCCATATTATTTCTTTTTTCTATAATGTTTGACAATCCAATCATACATTGCAATTCCGGCGCTATATCCAAGGTTCAAATCATTATTTAATCCAAACATAGGAATTGAAATAATATCTGTGGAATGGTCCAATAACAAATCTGGAATTCCAGACTTTTCAGAACCAAAAAGTAATATTGGATTTTCTGGATATGTATAATCCCAAGAATTAATTGTTGATAATTGTCCTGGTCGTCGTTCAAAAGCTACTATTTTTCTTTTTGAATGTAATGAAAGAAAATCATTCATTGTCAAAATATGAATATTTTCATATTTATGATTTCCCATTGTTCCTTTTTCATAAAAAGGATCTTTGTCAGATTCGGGATCAATTAAATATATATTTCTTGCTAAGAAAGAATGGGCTGTACGAATGATTCCTGCAATATTAAAATAATTTGCAGGACTATACACCGCAACATCAAACGGATGCCTAATTTCGTTTAAAGTTTGCTTGATTTCATCTTTTGTAAAATCAAACAAATCTGGTGCTGTTGTCATTTCAACTCATTTCCAATCACGATTCTTGTTAAACTTGCCATCTTCTTTATCTTTATCTTGTGAAGAAGAAGCTAATTTTTTAGTTGAGTTTAAACGTCTAGTAATAAATCCATTAAGAAGGTCATATGGACTGCATTCAACAATTACTCTATCACCAGTAATAATCTGAATCTTGTTCTTTCTCATTTTGCCATTTGGCTTGGCATTCACAGTTTGTCCACTGTCCAAAAGAATTTTAAAACATCCTTTTGTATCAAAGGTTACGGTACCTTCAAATTCTAGGTGCTTTTGATTTTCTAGTTTAGATTCAGTATCAATAACTTCTTTGTTTTTACTCATGTTTCTCTTTTCTATTTGTTAACGATTGATATTGAACATAGCAAATAGAATATTTTTTGTAAACTACTAATATATTATAATCCATATTTGAAAACACCTAATAAGCGATTAACAGGCGCAAATGAGCCGGTTAGCTTATAAGTTTTTCCATTAAATGTGAAAGTTATACCTTCTAACGCAATAACATCATTAACAGTTTTTATTTTTGGCAATTGTCCAATAAGGAATGATTGTATTTTTTCATCAGGCATTCCCTGCAAAGACTTTATTGCTGCTTCTGTTTCTTTTTGCAATCTAGCTGTTTCTTTTGCTGGATCTAATACCAAAGCACTATTAACAGATCTCAAAACTTCTATTGCAAAGAAATGAATTATATGCTCGATCTCAATCGAAGCTTTTTTAATGTGATTGTACAAATTATCTGACATATTTTTGCCGATCGCCACGATATCTTCTTTGCTTAGTCCCATTCCTAGAAGCTGTTGTTTCTTTTGAGTTACATTGCTATTTTCATCAACAATGACTTTTGCAACATTCAATAAAGTTTCATCATCGTAATTTTTCAAAATAGGTTTTAATACATCGTTTTTGAAATAAATAGCTACTAAATCACCAATAGTGTTGTTGTCATCCAACTTATATCTTTTTTGCAAATCAGTTATTTTTTGTATTGCTTCCTTTTGAGGTTGATTTGTTAACATCTTTTTTAGTTGAATTAATTGAGGCTTCTTGATTTGCCAATCATCAGAAGAAGAAGCTTGTTGCATTTGATCAACAGCTTGAATCAATGCATTATAATTCTCGCTAGTATCTACATCAAGCGGATTACCATTTGGATCATATGAAATTCCAGATTTATGAATCACTATAGCGTTAACTCCATAATCAATAACGTTTACATTGCCTGTAAACAATATTTCGCATGAATACCATATATTGCCATTATTGCCGAATATCTTTAATAATCTTTGTGAGCCAAGAGTTGCAAGAGCTTTATTTAAAGTTTCATATGCTTTCATGAAAGTTTGAGATACAGCAGGTTTAGTAGCCCATTTAGCTGCAACAGCATCCATTCCCATACCACCAGCTTTAATGTCACCTTTGTTTCTAGCGAATCTTAATTCATTAGATTGTAAGTTGTAAGTGAAGAATATGTTTTGTCCATCTAATTTTTCTGTTACATCTTGCAATTTTCCAGCAGATGAAAATTCGAATAATTGTTTGAGTTGGCCAAATGTAAGCTCTAGATCCTCATGCATATGACTCATATGTCCAGCGAGCCCACCTTCCAACAATGAATCATTTGTCAATAAATTCATAATGTTTTTTGCTACATTTGGATCTTGTAATGGATCTGGTAAACCTTGCATAAAACCATTCACATCTTTATTGGTTACAAAACTTCTCATTTTGGTACCAGATATATTTACACCTGCTGCGCGATCAATAGCTTGTAATTTAATTAAATTGTTTGCAAACATATTGGGAACATATTTCATTAGCTTTGCATCTGTATAATAGGTTTTAAGATCTTCAGGATCACCATATATGTTTATTTCTATTTGTGTATTAGATTTGTCGTATTCTTCCATTTTTTCATATATTGAACGAACAGGCCTTTGTACAGCTTCTACTTTTACATTAGATGGCATGATACTAAGCAAATATTTGTCCCATATGGTTTTCATTGAATTCCATCTAACAGGTAATTCTCCAGGTCTTTCTCTATCACCTTTACCAATGTATAAATAAACGATATCATTTTGTTGTGAAGCTATCTTTATAATATGAAAATGACCTTTTGTAAATGGTTTAAACCCACCACCAACAAATCCAATTTTCTTTTTTGGAATCATTTCTTCATTTAAAGGCTTCTTTCCGAGAATATGGTGTGTTTTAACTTGCGTTCCAAATTTTTCTAATGCAATCTTTTTTAATGCATTTGTAGCTGCTATGTTTTTATGACTATCATCAAAGAATTCAACAACGCTTGGTTTGATTTTATTATTGACAATTGCTTTTGATTTCGTTTTAGCTAAAGTGTCGTCAAAATCAAATATTCTTAATTTGTACATATATTTACCTGTACAGGTAAATAT
>JACCDP010412062.1_pt1 | contig 25183 bp, 17 predicted proteins | sample 7445841 | NCBI WGS metagenome assembly JACCDP01 (sample SAMN15323441, study PRJNA562643) | freshwater metagenome | isolation source: river surface water | place: USA:Blue River Watershed | collected 2017-08-17 | reverse complement strand
GCGGGTCGTATCGTCTCGATGGAGTATGCGGTCGCACTCTCCAGCGGCGAGGTGATCGAACGAACGGAGCGCGGGCAGCCCGTCCAATATCTCCACGGCGCCGGAATGCTCCTGCCTTCTCTGGAGGAAGCTCTGGAGGCGACAGAAGAGGGCGCCCGCAGGCGGTTCACCATCGCTGCACGGGACGCTTACGGCGAACGGGACGAATCACAGGTCATCTCCCTGCCCCGGGCAGTCTTCCCGGAAGACGCCGACCTTCGGACGGGGGCCCGTCTTCAGGCACGAACCACCGGCGGCGACGCTCACACCATCACCGTCCGCGCGATTTTTTCGGATCGTGTCGAGGTGGACATGAACCACCCGCTCGCGGGGCAGGCGCTCCACTTCGATGTGCTCGTGCGAGAGGTCAGGGCGGCTGGCACCGGAGAGCTGTTCTCGGGAAAGCCCCGGGAGCTCGAGGTGGTTTAGCGGCGAGAACGCTCTGTCCGGCGGCCGACAGACGTGCGCATGAATCAGCGTTGTGCTTGCCACCGTGAAGCCGTTCTGCCGCGCACAAGCCCGCTCTGTTCGCACCGCCATCCGCACCATCGCCAGCGTTGGCCGATTCCTTGGCCGCGAGTTTGATTTCAGATGCGTTCGAGGCCGCCGCACGCGCTGGATATCGGTGAGCGGCGGTGTCGGCAGGGTGCCTTCGTTTTTTGGGGACTCATTCCATGGCGACGACGGGCAGCGCTCCGCAGGCGGTGGAGAGGGCCCATCCGTCGTCCATCGGCACCAACTCGGCTCCGAGATCGGCGTGCGCCTCGGGCAGGCACCGCGCCCATTCGGTGCCGCCTCGAACCCTCAGGCACAGCACCTCGTCGGGCCCGATGCCCAGCCAGCCTTCGCTGGCCGCGACGCGCTCGAAAGCCCCGTCGTCGAGAAGCGCCTCAACGGCGACGACGTGACCTTCGTCATCGCGCTCCACGGACACCCGCACGACGCGCCAGAGCGTCCCCTCGACCTCGATGTAGGCCCACGTCCTCCCGAAACGCACGATGGGCCGGCCTTCGGGACTCCGCGCGAGTCCTCGCCGAAACGCCGCAACGACCTTGGGATGCTCGACCGACTGCCCCTCGTGGAAGAAGTTCCCGTCGCGGTCGAGCCGAAGCCCGCTGCTCTCCCGGAGTCGTTCGAGTTCCGCAGGTTCCATGGACCCACTGTAAGTCACGCCCGGCGCCGCACGTTCGTCGCATCGTTCGTTGCGCCGCGTCCGGCCTTGGGCTACGAGGGCCGCGCGTGTTCTCGCCGGAGGTGGCGAGGCGTACGTCGGCGGGCCGGGCGACCGGTCCGCGGGAGGAAAGTCCGGGCTCCACAGGACGAGGTGCCGGTCAACGACCGGTCGGGGCGACCCGCAGGAGAGCGCCACAGAAAACAGACCGCCCGACGGTCCGCACGGTCCGTCTGGCAAGGGTGAAAAGGTGCGGTAAGAGCGCACCGCGCGGGCAGCAATGTCCGCGGCATGGCAAGCCCCACCTGGAGCAAGAGCAAATAGGGAGGCACTTTCCGGACCCCGCGTCCGGGAACCGGCTGGTCCGGCCGGCGCCTCCGGGTACGCTCGCTACGAGTCCGTCGGCGACGACGGTCCTAGAGGAATGTCCGCCACCCGCCGACAGGGAGACCTTCGGCGGGAACAGAACCCGGCTTAACGCCACCTCCGTCGAGACACGCACTTCCAGACAGGCCCGAAACAGTTAGAGTCGGCGCGCGTCCAACCCTTGCGGAGTCGTGGCCATGCGTCGCCTGCGCGATCTGTTCCGCCCCAGCGCCTACAAGGTCGGCCTCGCCGTCGGCGCACTGTTCATCGTCGTTCACGTCTGGGTTCTCTCGCACGCCTTTCCCGAGCGGGTTCCGCTGCTGGGGCGCATCGAAGGGATCTTCCACGACCTGAAGTTCCAGGAACGCGGCCCCCGCGAGCCCTCCGGCGACGTCGTCATCGGCGCCATCGACGAGGCCGCCATCCGCGAGGTAGGACGCTGGCCGTTCAACCGGGCCGACGTGGCCCAGCTCATCGAGAAGCTCTCCGCCCTGGGCGCACGCGTCATCCTGTTCGACATGGTGTTCGCCGACAAGGTGACCGACGACACGAGCGGCATTCTCCAGAAGGTGCGCGAAGAGTTCGGCGCGGTGTCGCTGGCGAGTCCGGCCGGAGAGGCGATCCGCGGCGCACTGGGCGCGACACCGGACGAGTCCACCCGCGAGTCCTTCGAACGGCTCCGCACCCAGCAGGTCGACTTCGCGCGGATGCTGACGCGGCTGGGCGGCAAGCATCCGGACCATCTCCTCGCGGAGGCGGCCCAGCAGACCCCGGGCGTCGTCCTGGGCGCGTTCCTCGACACGAAAGAGGTCGCCCAAGGCCAGCCCGACGAGCTCCGCCGGGTCGCGCGCAGGACCGTGGCCCACGTCCGGCTGACCAACCCGTTCCTTCCGACGGACATCGCCGCAGGCAACGAAACGCAGCTGATGCGGCTTCGGCCCGCCCCGCCGCCATCGCTGCCGGCCATGCCGGCCATCGTCGCGCCCCTGGAGCTGCTCGTGCGGCGGCCCGATGGTTCGAGCGTCGACGTCGGATTCTTCAACACCGCTCCGGACCCGGACGGCGTCATTCGCAGGACGCCCATCGTCCTCAACGCCGGTGAGGACCCGGATGCCAGGCCGGACGCCAATGCCCCGCCGCAGCTGCTGCTCTATCCGAGCCTCGAGGCGTCCGGCATTCTGGCCTTCCAGCGGGTCAACCGCGCCGAGGGGGTCTGGGTTTTCAGTGCCGCGGACGACGCGGGGCGCCTCGACTCCCTCGCCTACCTTCCGGACAGCGCCGGAAAGACGGTCGAGGCGCCGCTGGTCTCGAGCCTGCGCCACGTCCCGCTCGACGCCGGCGGACGGCTTCTCCTCAACTACTACGGCCCCGACCGCACCATCCCCAACGTCTCGCTCGCCGACGTGGCAACCGGACGGGCCACGAAGGCCCAGTTCGACGGCAAGCTGGTCATCGTGGGCGTGACCGCGACCGGGACCTTCGACCAGCGCGTCACGCCCTTCAACCAGATCTCGCCCGGGGTCGAGACGCACGCCACCGCGCTGGAGAACATGCTCCACGGCGACTATCTGATGCGCCCGTGGTGGGCCATCTGGATGGAGCTTCTGATCCTGCTGGCCATCGCGCTCATCGTTGGCCGGCTCTTCTCGAAGGTCAGCGTCCTCACCGGCCTGCCGCTCATGGCGGCGACGGCGGCGATCTGGCACCTCATCGACCTGCGCCTCTTCTCGAACGGCATCGCGGTCTTCAGCTTCCTGCCCATCGGCGAGGTCGTGTCCATCTACGGCCTCCAGACGATTTACCGCTACGTCACCGAGGAGCGCGAGAAGCAGCAGATCCGGCGCGCGTTCCAGTTCTACCTGACGAAGAGCGTCATGGAGGAGATGCTCCAGGACCCGGGAAAGCTGAAGCTGGGCGGCGACAAGCGCGTGCTCACCGTCATGTTCAGCGACATCCGCGGCTTCACCACCATCTCCGAGCGGCTGACGCCCGAGCAGCTCGCGAAGATGATCAACGAATACCTGACGCCCATGACCGGCCTCGTCTTCGAGACGGGCGGCACCCTGGACAAGTACATCGGCGACGCGCTGATGGCGGTCTGGGGCGCTCCGGTGGCGCAGCCGGACCACGCCTTGCGGGCCTGCAAGACGGCCGTCGCCATGGTTCGCGCGCTGGGCGACCTGCAGCGCCGCTGGGACGCCGAGGGCCGGGGATACCCGCCCATCGACATCGGCATCGGCCTGAACTCGGGTCCCATGGTCGTCGGCAACATGGGCGCCGACCAGCGGTTCGACTACACGGTGCTGGGCGACAACGTCAATCTTGCGAGCCGGCTCGAGGGCACGAACAAGGACTACCGCAGCCGCATCATCATCAGCCAGGCGACGCTCGAGCTGAGCGGTGGACAGCTCGCCGTCCGCCAGTTGGGCGCCGTGAGGGTCAAGGGCAAGAGCGAGCCTGTCCGCATCTACGAACTCCTGGACGACAAGCCGGCGGAGGGCGAACTGGCCGAGGTCATTCGACTGTTCGATGCCGGCGTCGACGCGTTCCGCAGCCAGCGCTGGCAGGCGGCCCGGGAGGCGTTCCGCGCGGTGCTGGCCCGGCGACCGACCGACGGCCCTTCCCATGCCTATCTCGAGTTTGTCGACGAGTACGAGAAGGACCCTCCGGGCGACGGCTGGGACGGCGTCTACACGATGACGCACAAGTAGTGGGGGCACCCGTCTTTGGCCCGTCCGCTCCCCCTTGATCCGGTACGTTGAAGTGTTAGGTTCCGCCGCGCACCGCGCCAATTCCGGTCCGTTGCGACTGACGCTGAAGGCCTTGCCGGACCCCCGGCCCGCCGTGACCGCCCCGCGGCGCCACACGGCCTCCGTTTCGAGCGGTTTCGCACCGCCGCTGATGCACCATGACCGAAGAGAAGGTTACCGCCACCCCGATCGACGAGAGCCTCGCCTCAGCAGTCGAGGAGTCGCTGCGCAAGGAGAAGGCCAAGAAGTTCCGCAAGGGGGACCGCGTGCGTGGGCGGATCCATCGACTGACCGACTCCATGGCCTTCGTGTCGCTGGGCGGCGCCTCCGAGGGGTTCATCGACCTGACCGACCTGCGCAAGGCCGACGGCTCGATCGATCTCGAGGACGGGCAGGAGGTCGAGGGCATCGTCGTCGACGTGGCCGCGAACGGGGTCCTGCTCAAGCGCGCGCTCATTCCGCTCGACGAGAGCGTCCAGCAGCTGAAGGCCGCCAAGGAGGCGGGGCTGCCGGTTCAGGCCAAAGTCACCGGCTACAACAAGGGCGGCCTCGAGCTCGACCTGTTCGGCCTGCGCGGTTTCTGCCCGGCTTCGCAGATCGAGGTGAAGAAGGTCGACGACCTGACGCCCTACGTCGGCGAGACCTACACCTTCAGGCTCGAGGAGATCTCGTCCGACGGCCGACGCATCGTGCTGTCGCGCAAGGCGCTGCTCACCGAGGAGCACGACCGTCAGGTGGCCGAGGCGCGCGCTCGCATCGCGGTGGGTGCCACGCTGACCGGCAAGGTCGCACGCGTCACGCCGTTCGGGGCGTTCATCGACCTGGGCGCCGGCATCGAAGGTCTCTGCCACGTCAGCGAGCTGACCCGCGCCCGCATTCACGACGCCTCACAGGCGGTCAAGGCGGGCGACGAGCTCCAGGTCAGCATCCTCAAGATCGAGGAGACCACCGACAAGAGCGGCCGCAAGGTCGAGCGCATCGCGCTCAGCCACAAGGCGTTCGAGGCGGACCCCTGGGCCGACGCCGCCGCGCGCTTCCCAGTGGGCAGCAAGGTGTCGGGCAAGGTGGCCCGGCTTCAGGCCTTCGGGGCGTTCATCGAACTGGCCCCCGGCGTCGACGGCCTCGCGCATGTCTCGACGCTTTCTGACAAGCGTGTCGAGCACCCGCGCGACGTCTTGAAGGAGGGCGACGGCGTCGAGGCCTGGGTGCTTGCCGTCGAGCCCGAGAAGCAGCGCATCTCGCTCTCGGTGAAGGAGCCACGCCCCGCTGCCGAACGGCCGCCGCGCGGCGACGCGCCCAAGGGCCCCGGCAGGGGCGACGGCCATCGGCCGGCCCGTCCGCAAGGCGACCGTCCACCGCGCCCCCCTCGCCCGCCCCGAAGCGCGGCTCCGGCCGAGGGTGCCGCCCCAGAGGCCGACAAACCCAGCTATCGCGCCGGTCAGGTCCACGACGCCACCGTCGAGAAGGTCGAACCGTTCGGCGTCTTCGTGACGCTCCCCGGCGGCGGCCGTGCGCTCGTTCCGAACAACGAGCTTGGCGTGGTGAAGAACGCCGACCAGAAGATCGACTACCGGAAGGTCTTTGCCGCCGGCAGCACCATGCGCGTCGCCATCACGGAGTCCGGCGGCCGCGGCCTGAAGGCGAGCATCGTCGAGGCCCAGCGTGCCGACGAACGCGCCATGGTGAAGGAGTGGAGCCAAAGCCAGCGGTCGGAGAGCGGAGGCAAGGGCTTCGGCGGCACCCTGGGCGACCTGCTCCGCAAGGCGAACGTCTCGAAGTAGCGACGTCCTCAGCCCCTCGACGCACCGCTCTCGAATTGCGGCCGTTCGAGGGGCTGTGATATTTTCTCCGGCCTGACCAGCGCCAGCATGGGCGGGATTACAGCGTGGTGGCTCGCCCTGCCGGAAGCCGCCACCACCCGGGCCGGAGTTCACGGATGAAGCTCATCATCAAGGACGACGACGATCGCACCACCGTCGTCCCGCTCATCCGCGACGAGTACACGATCGGCCGCAAGGAGGGGAACACCATCCGCCTCACCGAGCGGAACATCTCCCGCAGCCATGCGCGCCTCGCACGCGACAACGGCCAGATCTTCATTCAGGACCTCGGCAGCTACAACGGCGTCAAGGTGAACGGCGAGCGCATCACCTCGCGCGCGCAGCTTCAGGACGGGGACGAGGTCGTCATCGGCGACTACGTCCTGGAGGTCGAGGGCACGGCGGCACAGGAGGACACGCCCACCGCCACCCCTGCGCCGTTCGCGCAGCCGCCCGGCGACAAGACGCCGCCGAACCCGGTGCCGGCCGTCCGCACAGGCACGCCGCCTGCGGCCCAGCGCAAGACGCCCGACGGCGCCACCGCGATGATTCGCATCGCCGACCTGCAGAGACCCTCCGCACCCGAAGAGGTTCGCGACGTTCCGCCGGCGGATCAGGCCCGCATCGTCGCGATCGCCGGGCCCCTTCGCGGCAACGAGTTTTTCCTGCGCCGCAGCGTGGTCAAGTTCGGCCGCAGCGAGGACGAAGGCAACGACATCATCGTCGACCACGTCTCGATCTCGCGGCAGCACGGCCGCTTCCAGTTCGAGGGCGGCGGCTGGCGCATCTATGACCACAAGAGCGCCAACGGACTGCGCATCAACGGCGACGAGTACGGCATGAGTCCGGTTCGGCCGGGCGACACCATCGAACTGGGTCACGTTCGGTTCCGGTTCCTGGACGCCAGCGAACCGTTCGCCCTGCCCGGCGACGGTGCGACGGTGCCTTCGTACCAGATGCCGCGCCCTGAGAACGACGAGGTGACGACACACGTCAAGCCGGCGAAGAAGACGGCGCTGATTGCGGGGCTCGTCGTGGGAGTGCTGGTGCTCGTCGGCGCAGGCGCCCTGCTGCTGGGCGGCCGTGGCGACGCCGAAAAGGCCTCACCCGGGAAGGACCTGTGCGGCACGGCGGCGGCGGCGCTGGCGGCCGACGACTGGGAGAGCGCCCAGGGCGCCCTCGAAGAGGCGAAGAAGGCCGGGTCGACCTGCCCCTACCCCATCGACGACAAGATCGAACTGGCGCGCCGCAATCTGGAAGCAAAGGGCGCCGTCGCGCGGGCCCAATCTCAGCTGGACGCCAACGCGCCCGCACGCGCACTCGACCTCCTGAAGGGCGTAAGCCCCGGCTCGGCCTACGACGCGAAGGTGCGAAGCCTGACGACCACGGCAAAGGAGGAGGTCGCCCGTCAACTGTCAACTGAGGCCTCGAAGCGGCTTGACGAGGGGAATGTCGTCGATGCGCGCGATGCGATCGACCGGCTCGCGGCCGTCGCACCGCAGAGCGAGTCGCTGGCTGGCCTGACCCAACGTCTCGAGAAGCTGCGCGCGCCGGCCCCGGAGCCGAAGAAGGCGGCTGCATCGGCCTCTCCGGCGGCTGCTGCGCCCAAGAAGCCTGCGGCGCCCGCCCAGGTCCCTGCTGCGCCCACGAAGGCTCCGCCGTCGCCCGACAAGAATGCGCAAGCGGAACAGCTGCTCTCCGAGGCCAACGACGCCATCCGCTCGGGCGACTTCCTCGGCGGCATCGGCAAACTTCAGAAGGTCGTCTCGCTCGCGCCCGACAAGAGCTACGTCTGCCGTGCCTACCGGAATATGGGCGTGGGGTACGTCCGGGCGGGAAAGACGGATGAGGCGGTGAAGAACTACCGCCTGTTCCTGAAGTGCGACCCGACGACCCCGGAGCGCGAAAAGCTGCAGCAGATGATCGACAGCTACGACGCCCAGCAGCGGTAGGGGCTTGCATTCTGGCTGGTGTTCTGGTGCCGGGGACGGGGGTCGAACCCGTACGCCTCTTTCGAGGCCGCGGATTTTAAGTCCGCCGCGTCTGCCGATTCCGCCACCCCGGCAACGGCTCGCAAAGATGGTCGCGTGATAACATCGCCAACGATGTGTCGCATCTTCCGTTTGCCCATCGTCCTCCTCGCCGCACTGCTGCTGCTCGCGGGCGAGACCACCGCCGCGACGCTCGAGGTTCACTTCATCGATGTGGGCCAGGGCGACGCCATCTTCATCCGCTCTCCCGGCGGTAAGACCGTCCTCATCGACGCCGGGACGCCCGATGCGGGGCCGGTGGTCGCGGCGTACCTGACGAGGCTGGGCGTGGGTGGCCTAGACCTGGCCATAGCGACCCATCCGCACCTCGACCATGTCGGAGGCATGCTGAAGGTTCTGCAGGCGCACCGACCGGCGCTCTATCTCGACTCGGGCTTCGTCCATCCGCTCGTCAGCTACGAGCGGCTCGTGCGCTGGCTCGAGGCCGAAAAGGTGCCGGCGAAGACCGCACGGGGCGGCCGGAACATCACCCTCGAGCCGGGCGTGGTGCTGGAGTTGCTGGCGCCGACGGAGCCATTCCTGAGCGGGACCCGCTCGGACCCCAACTCGAACTCCGTGGTGGCGCGCCTGACCTACAAGGAGACCAGCTTCCTGTTCACGGGAGACAGCGAGGCGGACAGTGAGCAGCGCCTTCTCGGGGCGGACCTTCCGATCTCGGCGACGGTGCTGAAGGTGGCGCACCACGGCGGACGACATTCGACGGGGGACCGCTTTCTTGCCAAGGTCGCCCCGAAGTTCGCCGTCATCTCGTGCGGAAAAATCAACGGCTACCGGCATCCGTCGAAGCCGACGCTGGAGAAGCTGTCGCGCGCCGGGGTCGAGGTGTTTCGCACCGATGACGACGGTGACGTCATCGCGCGGACGGATGGGCACCGGATTGACTGGGAAAGGACTCTCGAGCGGAGCGCCCGTCTCGATGAGCCGAGCGGTTCCCCGACCGAAATCGAATCGGAAGCGGTGGAGCGGACCGCCGACGTCGAGCCGGACAGGGGGCGGCACGCGCCGGTTTCGGCTCCGACTCCTGCCCCTGCCGTAGCACCTGCACCTCGACCCGAGACCCGGCAGAGGGCTGCGTTCCGCGAGGGCCCTGGCGTGCCGGCGCTCCCTCCCCATGCGCCTGCGGCGGCGCCGATGGCCGACGAGCAGGCCGAGGTGCGCCTGAACGTGAACCTGGCAAGCTTGACCGGCCTGACGCGCGCGGGCTTCCCGGTGGACGCGGCGCGGCGTGTGCTGGCGCGGCGATCGAGCGCGGGGCCTTTCCGCAGCCTCCGCGACGTTGGAGATGCGGCGGGGTTGGATGAGCGGCCATGGCGAGAACTGGCGGGTCGGCTTTCCCTCCGGGTCGGCCTCAACGGCGCGACCGAGGCCGACCTGGTGACACTGGGATGCAGCCGGGGCGAGGCTCGCGCCATCGTGGACCATCGGCGGTCGCGGGGCCGGTTCCGTTCGCTGAAGGAGCTGGAAGAGGTCGAGCAGTTGGGCGTGCAGCGCCGAGAGCAGCTTCGCGCCCTGGTGACCCTGGATGAGGAGGGGCGATGATCACCCGGCTTGTCCTGGACCGCATCGAGGGCGACCGGGCGGTGCTCGAGTTTGACGGGCGGGCGGTCGAACTGCCCCTGGCGCTTTTGCCGAGCGACGTCGAAGAGGGGGATGTGCTGACCATGGCCGTCCACCGGGACGAGGAGACGACCCGCGAGGCAAAGGCTGGTCTCGCCGCCCGTCGGGCGCGGTTGAGTCGGGACGACGACGGTGGAGACTTTTCCCTATGACGGCGATGGTGCGAGGGCTCGTGGCAACCGCGCTCCTGCTGCTCGCCGGAGTTGACCGGGCGGACGCGCTGGTCGATCCGAACAGCGCGTCCGTCGAGGAGCTGACGGGCTTGCCCGGACTCGGCCCTCTGAAGGCGAAAGCCATCGTCGCGGATCGCGAGGCGAACGGTCCCTTCGAGAGCGTCGAGTCGCTCGACCGGGTGAAGGGGATCGGTCCCGCGCTGCTGGAGAAGCTGCGCCCGCACCTCGCGGTGGCTTCGGCGCGGTCCGCACGGCCCGCTGCCTCCTCTCAACGTCCTGCGGATGAGGGCACGCGTGACGACGGCAGGAAGCCGGCGAAACGGGCGGCAGCCGGCCCAACGAAGCCCCCCCTCAAGCTGCCGGCCGGACTCGAAAAGGAGCCGCCCGACGGCAAGCTCAACCTGAATTTCGCGACGGAGGAGGAGCTGCAGCAGCTCGACGGCGTGACCGCAGCCAACGCCCGCCTCATCGTCGCCTCACGGCGGCAGAACGGCCCGTTTCGCCAGCTGGGCGACCTCGCACGCGTTCCGGGCCTCACGCCGAAGTTGCTTGCGACCCTGCCCTACTTCGTCACCGTGAAGCTGGACGCGGCCGCTTCTGGAGAGAACGCGCTCGTGGCCTCGGGCGTCTCACGGGAAGGCGCACGGGAATTCGTCGCGCTGCGCGACAAGCAGCGGGGCAAGGTGGCGAAGCGAGACCTCGCGCGGCTCGCTGTCGGTGCCGACGACAAGGCGCGGCTCGGAGAGCTGCTCTGGTTTCCGTGAAGCGGGACCGCGGGCCTACTCGCTCGCGATGAGACCGAAGGCCCCCAGGAAAGCGATGAGCACGCCCATGAGGCTCTCGCCCGCGATGATGCCGCTGGAGACCGGCACGACGTACCGCTCGGCCTCGACGGGGCGCTGCTTGGCGTAGGCCCAGGCGACCAGCGCGCCGATGAGGAAGGCGATGCTGTCCGGGAAGTCGATGACGAAGGCGAGACCGAGCCCCGTGGCGCTGGGGATCCAGCGTGCGATGCGGCTGGGCAGCAGCTTCTCCAGTACCGTGATGGCGATGCCGAGGAGGCCGCCGACGACCATGCCCACCTGAATCGTCGGGTGCATGCTCGAGAGCCCCTTCGAGAGCAGTTCGGCGACGCTGGCCCAGACGCTCGCCGCGGGAGCCGCGAAGGCCGCATGATCACCGGAGATTTTCGAGGCGTCGGGGATGAGCAGGTACCAGGCGGGCACGATGACGGCGGTGCCGAAGAGGATGCCGGCGGCCTGCGCGAGCGTCTGCTTGCGCGCGTTCGCGCCGAGAAGGTAGCCGCTCTTGAGGTCGGTGAGCAGGTCCGCCGCTGCACCGGCGGCGCCTGCGGTGACGCCGGCGGTCATCAGGTTCGCATCCATTTTTTGCGGCATCGCGACGCCGTAGAAGAGCTGGGTCACCTTGCCCATGGCGCCGATGGGCGTGATGTCGGTCTCGCCGGTGGCGCGGCAGGCGACAAGGCTCAGGACGAAGGCGAAGAGCACAGCGACGACGCCCAGCAGCACCGGGACCTGCCACTCGCTCTTCATGATGACGACGCAGCCGGTGCCGCTGACGAGGGTGCCCCAGAGGAACCAGTTCGTCGGCACCTCGACGTGAGCCACCGGATCGACCTCGCTGCTGGAGCGTCCGCCGAAGAGGCTTCCGAGGCTCTTCGCCGCATTCAGAAGGCTGCGCCACTGGAACGCGAACGAGGTGAGGCCCGCGGTGACCATCATGGCCGAGCCGGTCCAGAGGCCCCACTTCCGGATGTTGCCCGACGAGACCGCTGCACTCTTGATGGCGCCCAATTCGTGCATGCCGACAAAGACGCCGTGCGCGTCGAGCCAAGGGCCGATGACGCCGAACAGCACGACGGCGCCGAAGGCCATGGAGGCGGCGGTGCGCAGGCCGACGATGGCGCCGGCGGCCATCATGATGGGATCGACCGGGAGCGCGAGACCAAAGGCACCGGCCGATTGGCCGCGAATCTGCAGGGGCAGGGTCCACGTGGCAGGAATGGCGATGGCCTTCGCCCAGGCCGGCGCGCCGAGCTTCGCCATCAGTCCGGCATGGCCCTCGACGAACCACTTCACGACGGCGCCGATACCGAGCGAATAGAAGAGGCTGCGGGCCTTCTGCATCGCCTCGCCACTGGCGGCGTAGAGGCTGCGCAGCGTCTCGGCGGCGGCGACGCCGGAGGGGAACTTCAGCTGCTCGCGGTTGATCATCTGGCGCTTCATGGGCACCGCGATGGAGACGCCCAACAGCGCGAGGAAGGCCGTCCAAGCCGTCAGGACGGACCACGGGATGTGCTTTCCGGTCAGGATAAGGTGCGCGGCGATGGCACTGACCATCGTGCCGCCCGTCGAGACGCCGGCGCTGGTGGCCGTCGACTGCATGCAGTTGTTCTCGAGGATGGTCATTTCGCTCTTCGCGAATCCGGCCTTCATCAGGCTCTGCCAGATGGCGTAGCTCAGGATGCAGGCGGTGATGCCGACGCCGAGCCCCCACCCGGTCTTGAGACCGATGTAGAGGTTCGACAGGCTCATGACTCCGCCGATGAGGCCGCCCATGACGATGGCGCGGAAGGTCGCCTGTGGGGCGTGGTCGCCGCGGTAAACGCGCTCCAGCCAGACCGCGTCGCGCTGTTCGACGGGCACCTGCGTCAGGTCAACGACCTCGGCGGCAGATTCAGGAGCGGAGTTCGGAGCGGCAGAAAGCGGCGAAGACGACATGCAGGCCTCGGTGCACCGGGAGGGACGCCAGCATAGTGAATCGAGGCGTTTCGGGCGATGCTTCGTCCACCTCTCGCGGTGTGGCGCCCCGGAGCGGTCCGTGAGAGCCTGACGGTCATGCGTGGGGTCGCTTCATCGCTGGCTCTTGGCGCCATCCTGACCGTCTGGGGCTGTGACGGCTCGTCGACGATCTCGCTGTCGGAAGTTTCGCGCGATGCCGGCCAGGCAACCCCCTCCCGAGAGGCAGGGGCCGGCGCGGATTCAGGCGACGGAATGCCCCGCGACGGCGGCGAGACGGTGGTCGACGGCGACCCCGAACCGGACGCCGGCGGACCGCCGTTCGAAGAGCCGACCTGCGGCAACGGCGTTCTCGATGCGGACGAGCAGTGCGATCCGGCCATTGTCTCGGGCGGGGGCGCATGCCCGGAGGGCTGCACATCGGCCGACGCCTGCCTCGCACGGACGCTCGCGGGCAATGCGGACGACTGCACGGCCCGATGCGAGGAGGCGACGATCACCGAATGCCGAGGGGGCGACGGCTGCTGTCCCGCGGGGTGTCGCTCCAACAGCGATGGCGATTGTCCCGTCGCGTGCGGCAACGGCCTCGTCGAGCCGGGCGAGAGCTGCGACGGCAACTGCCCGAGCGGCTGTTCGGCGCCGAGCGCCTGCACGACGTCGACGATCGAGGGCTCCCCGTCGACCTGCAACGCCCGATGCGTCGATGCATCGGTGACTGCCTGCGTATCGGGCGATGGCTGCTGCGCGGCGGGCTGCAGCCACCTGAACGACATGGACTGCGCCGATCCCTGCGAGACGGCCTCGAAGAGCTGTCCCGGCGGCGCGCCGGGGAGCGCGGGCGGCGGTCTCGTGCCGATCAACCGCTGCGCCTTCTCACTCTCGGACGACGGCAGCGGTCCGGGACGCGACGCCGCCATCGCACAGCTCGCCGCTCGCCTGCCCCACAGCGGCATCGACGGGCTGCTCGGTGACCTGAACCGCGAGGCCGTGCGCGTCACGTCCATTCCGGGAGTGAGCCGGTTTGCGCAGGGATTTCGTTGGAACAACGGCGACCGCGACGTCGCCTACTGGATCCCGCAGGGGCTCACCACGTCGCGTGATTCGACCCCGAACGGCACCGTCGCCGGTCGGCACGTGGGGCTGGTCAGCTGGTACTACGAGAAGAGCCTGGAATCCGGCTCGACGATCGAAAAAGGGGTGCGCATCGCTGTCGTCGACCTGTCCGCCTCGCCGCCGAAATACAGGCTGGCGCTGCTGGTCGATCCCGTCGGAGGTGCGACGCCGAGCTTCAAGGCGGTGAATGTCCATGCCGGCGGGGTCGCCTGGTACGGCGACCGTCTCTTCGTGGCCGACACGAAGCAGGGGCTGCGGGTCTTCGACCTCTCGCGCATCCTTCGCGTCGATCCGAACGGCACCGGCATCGGCCATCGCAACGCGCGCTTCGAGGCGGCTGGATACAAGTACGTCGTCCCGCAGGTCGGCATGTACCAGACGGGGACCGCCTGCTCGCCGCGCTACTCCTTCGTCGCAACGGACCTCTCCACCTCGCCACCGAGCCTCGTGACGGGCGAGTACTGCGCCAGCTCCGTCTGCAGCAGCGCGCTCGCGGGGCGCGTGATGCGATGGCCGCTGCATCCTTCGGCGGGCGCCTTGCTCCGCCCCCGGACCTTCGCAAGCGAGGCCTTCTACATGTCCGAGAAGCAGGTGCAGGGGGCGGTGTCGAACGGCGGCACCTGGTACCTGTCGTCCAGCGCCCCCGCCAGCGCGGGAGGCGCGCTCTACACCATCCCGCCGGGCGGACGCCGCAGCAGCGGCTCCTGGGTCGATGGGCCGGAAGACCTGTCGTTCGACGTTGGCGCGCGGCGGCTCTGGGGCCTGTCGGAGCACGTTGGCAAGCGGTTCGTCTTCTCGGTCGACAAGTGACCTCCGAGCGTCTTCAACGGTCGCGTGCAGCGAAAGCGACGGCAGCAGCGTAGCCCTCTGGCGCGCGCAGGGACCCGACGCGCCACTCCCCGGGCGGCACCCTGGTGCTGCGGACGTCGGCAAGCTCGAGCCGGCCGGGCCGTCGCTCGACGACGTCGTACTCGCGAGGGTCCACCGTCATGCCCAGTCCCCAAGCCTTCGACACCGCCTCCTTCGCGCACCAGAGCATGTAGAACGCCTCAGGCCGCCGGTCATCCGCCTGCGCGAAGTAATCGACGCGCTCCCGCTCGGAGAAGACTCGGGCGGCGAGCCGATCGAACTCCCGGCCCGGCCGCATCCACTCGATGTCGACGCCGACCTCGAAGTCACGGGCGACCACGATGGCGACCTGCTCTCGTGAGTGCGAGACGTTGAAGCAGAGCCCGTCTCCACCCTGTCCCGGCTCGAGCTCGGGCTTGCCCTCCGATCCGCGGCGAAACCGCAGCGACGGTGGCGGCTTGTCAAGCATCGCTCCGAGCAGAACCCGCACCATGGCCGCCGACCAGAGCGCGCGACGCAGGACCGAGGGATGCGAGATCGCGCTCAGACGCGAGGACGCCGCCGCATCGAGGTGCGCGATGAGCTGGGGTTCCGGGACGACCGTGTCGATGGCGCAATGCCAGAGCTGAAGCCCCTCGGGCAAGGCGTCATCGGTGGCGAGCGGCTGCAGGCGGGAAAGCAGGTCCACGGAGGGGAATCATTCTTGCCCGAGCGGCGGGCGCAAGACCGGTTGTTCGCGCCGAGGCAGGGCTCGGGGAATTCTGTGTCTATGCTCAGAGTCCCCTTGTTCGCCACACGCATACTGAGTGCCTGCCGCACCCTGCCGATTGCCGGGGCCTGTCCGGAGACGGCTGCGCTGCAGTTCGTGACGGCACCGATCTGCACGCTCGACCGGACAGGAGGCTCCATGTCTTGCCGCTGCGGTGAGCCCGAACACTGCCCGGTCGACGCCCGAAAAACGGAAAGCATCCATCGTCCGCGCCGGTCGATCCGATGAGGCCTTGAGGCGCCTGCAGCGTGCCAGACCGCTAGAAAACGAGGCCGAGCGAGAGTTCGCCGTCCACCGTGATCGGAATGAATGATAGGAGCGCCTCGAACGCTTCGACCGCCTGCTGGGCGTCTTCGCTGCTGTCGTCGGTGCTGAAGAAGCGCTTCGTGTAGCCCGCACCGATGCGCGCGGTGATGTTCACGGTGTCGGCGATCACCCAGCGACGGCCGACGTTCGCCGTGCCCGAAATGGCGGTGTAGCTGATCGGAAAGGTCTTGGTCGACTGGGCGCCGGCGGCATCGGTGTTCGTGACGGAACCCTCGCCGCTGCCGACTGCAAACGTGAGCAGCGGGCCGGCGAACCAAGACGACTGCTTCCCCGAGAAGTGGTAGCGGTAGCCGAGGCTGACGTTGCCGCTGGGCGCCGTCTTGCCGGTTTCACTGTCCGAGCCCAGACGGAAGACGCCTTCAACGAGGAGGCCGTGGCCGCCCTCGAACAGGTGCTCGTAATTGAGCGCGACGCCCTTCAGGATGAGCCCGGAGAGGTCGAAGTTGAGGCTGTTGGACTTGGTGGTCTCAGCGGCCTTCACGGGCGCTGCGTCGGCACTGGGGGCCTCCGGGGCGCCCTCAGCGCGGGCCGTGGCGGCGGCGAGCGACAGGGAAAGAACGGCTGCGGCGAACAGTGTCTTGGACATGGGTTCCTCCGAGTGGGCCGAAAAGGCAGCGCATCGTGCTTCACGCCCTGTTGATCTGGCAAGAAAATGCGCTTTCGCCGCAACCTTCGGCCGCTAGGGAACGCAGGTCCGGGGACCGAACGGCAGCGACTGGTCGACGGCGATGCCGAGCGTCAACACGCTGGCGTGGTTGGCACCCAGATAGAAGAGCGGCTCCTCCGGAGTGCCGCCGATGAACGTCAGGTCTCCCGGACCGGTCTCGTAGCCGGCAGCAACGACGACTGCGCGCCCGGAAGAGGGCTCCCGCAGGATCATCCGTGTCCCCCGTGGCGGACGCGCGGCGTTCGTCCAGTACATGTTCACGTACCAGGCCTCGTGCTCCACCGGAAAGAGCGCAGGGTTGCCGATGCCGGCGCCGTAGAAGGTGCCGCCCTCGAGGGGGGCCCAGGTTTCTCGGCGATGCATCACGAAGCCCGACCGGGATTGGGAGAGCGCACGGTGTTCCGCCAGCTCGTCGGTGGGTGTCGACGGGAACGGCGCGGGCTCCTCCTGCGTGACGAGGTGGGCCTCGCGCGCGACCTTGCCCGTTGCCGGCATGGGCAGTCGGTTTCCGCCGTCTCCGACGCGGGGCATGCTGCCCGTCTGCAACTCGCACGGACCGCGCGAGGGCGGCACGAAGCCGATGTCGACCTCGTAGGCCCCGGCCCTGGGCACCCCGCTGTTCACGAAGGTGTCGACCACCACGAACCAGGTGCCGGGCGTGACGTCGGCGCCGGCGTCATAGTTGCCGCGGTCCACGCAGCTGGCGGCGTCGAGCGACCGCAGGATGTGGACGTCGACGTCCACCCCGTCGGCCTCCCTCACGGCGGCCGAGAGAAATCCGTCGACAGGAACGTCGATGCGGTAGACGACCTCCGCGCCCCCCTCGTCGATGTTGGGCGCGCAACCGTACCGGTTGAACAACTGAAGAGCGGAAAGCGCGCTGTCGCCCTTGTGCGTGAATGGGAACTGGTCGACGCAGATCTCGTCGCTCGGACAGGGCGGCGGGTCGACCGGCCCGGCATCGGGTTGCGAAACCTCACCCGCATCGATCGGGCTGGAAGCGTCTGCTTCACCAGGGGCAGGAGCGCCTGCATCGGGCGATTCAACCGGCGGCTCGCTCCCGCAGCCGATCAGCGCGAACAGAAAGACGACCGGCACCGGGCGCGAGGCAAGGGGCTTCGAACGGTTTCTTGCCATGGAAGACCCCGCTCGCGCTGCTGCGAGCCGAGACGCCGCTACCAGCCGTAGTTCGGCTTGCGGTTGAAGTGGTGGTTCGTCTCGAGGTAGCGCACGGTGCCGGACTTCGAGCGCATGACGACCGAGTGGGTCTTGGCGCCGCCGCCGAAGTAGCGGACGCCACGGAGGAAGTCGCCGGTGGTCACGCCGGTCGCCGCGAACATGACGTCGCCGTGGGCCAGCTCCTCGATGGTGAAGACCCTCTCGATCTCCTTGATGCCCATGCGATGCGCGCGCTCGACCTCACCCGGGTTGCGCGGCTTGAGGCGGCCCTGGATGTCGCCGCCGCAGCACCGCAGCGCGGCCGCAGCGATGACGCCCTCGGGGGCGCCGCCGGTACCCATGAGGACATCGACGCCGGAGTCGTCGAAGCAGCAGGCGACCGCGGCGGAGACGTCACCGTCAACGATGAGCTTGATGCGGGCGCCCGTCGCCCGGACGTCGCGGATGAGCTTCTCGTGACGGGGCCGGTCGAGAATGACGACGGTGAGGTCTTCGACGTAGACGCCCTTGCGGTCGGCGACGGCGCGCAGGTTCTCGGCCGGCGTCTTGTTCAGGTCGATGGCGCCGCGGGCCGCCGGACCGACCGCGATCTTCTCCATGTAGGTGTCGGGCGCGCGCAGGAAGCCGCCCTTCTCGGCGATGGCGATCACGCTGATCGAGTTGGCGCCGCCGGTCGCGCAGAGCGTCGTGCCTTCGAGCGGATCACAGGCGATGTCGACCGGCGTGTCCGAGTCGGCGCCGCGGCCGACCTTCTCGCCGATGTAGAGCATCGGGGCCTCGTCGCGCTCGCCTTCGCCGATGACGATTTCGCCGCGGATGGCGAGCGTGTCGAAGGAGCGGCGCATGGCATCGACGGCGGCCTGATCGGCGGCCTTTTCGTCGCCGCGTCCCATGAGGCGTCCGCAGGAGAGGGCAGCAGCTTCGGTGACGCGCACGAACTCGAGGGCGAGGTTGCGATCCATGGCGAGGCTCCTTTGGGCAGGGAATGGCGGGCATATCCCACCGTCGACACGGCGGGTCAAGGCAGGCCAGACGAAGCCATTGCGCAAGGCGCGCGACTGGATTGTCATGGGGCGCGTCGGAGACGAATCGACAGGGAGCGACGTGGGAATGCGGCGCAGGGAGCTACTGGGGGCGCTCGGCGCCGGCGCAGTCGTGGCGGCGCTCGGGCCTCGACGGGCATCGGCCTCGGAGGCACCGTGGGGCCGGTTTCCCGACGGATTGAGGGACTTTGAACTTCCGATCGAACTCCGCGCCGAAAGCGTGCTCGAGCTGTTCCTCGTGGGCGGCCTGTCGCCGTGGGAGTCGTTTTACGCCGTGCCGCGGGACGATTATGGGCGCGCCGAGAAGCGGCTCTGGTGGACGTTCCAGGAGGGGCCCGACGCGCTGGAGGGCCATTTCCGGGCCTGCGGCGGCACCGGGCCGATGCTCACGCCGTTCGTCGAGGATTCGCTGGGGGCACCGGTGCATCTGGGGCCGCTCGCGGGAGCGCTCCGTGGGCGCCCCGACATCCTCGACAGGCTGCGCGTTCACGTCGTCTCGCATGGGCTGTTTCCTCACGAGCCCGCGAAGCAGCTGGCGCTGACGGGCAGCGTCTCGGGAAACCCGCGTCAGGCGGGCGTGGGCGCGCACGTCATTCGTCATGAACGGTCGCTCACCGGGAGCGCTGGAGGGCTGCCCGCAGCCTGCGTCTTCATCGGTGCGAACGCGGCGTCCGACATTGCGGCGACCGCGGTGGGACAGCATCCACGCGGCTGCCAGCCGCTCGGCCTCGTGGCCGATGACGACCTGACCGCGCTGTCACACGCGACCGGCAGCGCCTCCGAACAGCTGCGGCGGCTTTACGAGGAGCGCGTGCTCTCCCGGGGGCGTTGCAACGGCTCGACGCTGCGCAGCCGCACCCTCGCCGCGCTCGAGCAGAGCGGAGCCGCAGAAGCAGCGGCGCGGCGCCTCATCGAGCGCATCGGACCGACGGCGCTGGTGACGGCGCCAGGCAACGTCTGCGGGATCACTCACCGCGGCGATCCGACGCGGGCGATGCTCGCCTCGGCGGCGCGCCTGCTCTCCGCTCGCGCGATGCGCCACGTCACGGTCGTGGACGGCGCGCTCCGGATCGACGGCTCGAGAGACGGCTACGACTTCCACAACCGATACGTCGTTCGGGCGACGGCGCAGGTGCCGCGCACCTTCGACGCGCTGTGCGACGTCATCAACCGGCCGGGAGAGGGCGACCCCGCGAAGCTCGACCTCGACCGCACGATGGTGGTCGTCAACACGGAGTTCGGCCGCTCGCCGGAGTTGCAGGGCTCGGACGGGCGCAACCACCACCCGGCGGCCTACGTGACGCTCATGTTCGGCGGTCCCGTTCGCGCGGCGCAGCGCGGCATCGTCGGCGCGATCGACCGTCACGGTCAGGCGCTCGACCCGATGGGCGCCGCAGAGTCTCGAGCAGCGACGCTGATGGCGCTGGGCATCTGGCCGTTCGAGGCCGATGCCTTCTCGTGGGACGTCGTCCGCGGTGCGACGAGCGAGCGCGAGGCCGCAGCGAGGCTGATGCGCCGCACCCTGGGCGTGACGACATGAGGGCCCTTGCCGCAACGGCCGCCCTGCTCCTGGTCGGGGGCTGCATGCGCGACGAGGCGCTGGCGCCACCCCCACCCCTCGTTCACACCGCGACGCGGGCGGATGAGGAGGCCTGGGTCCGGCGTGCGGTGCCGCTGCTTCTGGGACGCGCTCCTTCGGGCCTGCGCGAGGTCGAACGCTGGACCGATCTGGTCTGGGCGATAGGGCGTGACGACGCCGCACGCACGATGATGGAAGAGCCCGAGTTCGTTGCCCACTGGCTCGACGTCCTCATCGATCTGCTTGGGGTGCCGCGCAGGGGAATGTCGGGAGAGGCGGCCTGCTACGCGGCCCCCGCGGCGGACGACGCGACGGCACGCGCCCTGTCCCGCTTCGTCGCAGAACACCCGCCCGCCGAGGCCTTCAGCGCAGGCGCGCCGAACATGAACGACCTGATGCGCGGCAGTCTGCTCGAGGACGATCTGAGACCGCTGTTGCTGGGCCGGCTCGTCAACCTGGCCACCCACCCGCCGGCCTATTGCGGCAACACGCCGACGGAGCTTCTCGACGAGGCCCGTCGCCGCGTCGTCGGGGAGCGCTTCACGGCGATTTTCCTCGGCCGCAGCGTCTCGTGCCTCGCGTGCCACAACGGCGAAGGTTCGGTCTCCGATCGCGCGGAGGCCGCGCTCGACCGGCACTGGCCGATGGCGTCGGGGCTGGAGCGGAGCGTCTTCGGTGCACCGGGTGGTTTGGGCGAGGAGGCGGCGTCCCTCCCCTGGCGCAGCTACGGCGTGCTGTCGAAGGAGGGGCTCGCCTCCTCGGAGGAAGCGGCCCGATGGCCTGACGAATCCACCCCGGCCATCCGGCCCTGGGGCCTCGCCAACGCCTGTGGAAGTTTGCGTCCGGAGAGCGCCCTGCTCGACCCGCTCACGGGACCGACGGAGATCTTCCTCGCAGGGGAACGCTCGGCGCGCACCAGCGTCTGGGAGGTGGAGCGCTCGCTGCGTGCGGGATTCCAGTCACTCTCGGCGCTGCCGCGTCCCATCGAGCCCGACGCCGCCGCAGCGACGCCCGAAGGCGCTCTCGCATGGCTCGTCGCCGCACGCATCACCGACAAGGTCGTGGGCCACATCACCGGCAGCGGCCTTACGCTCGCCCACGGCTTTTCTCGCAACGCGCATCAGCAACAGGCGCACGTCGCGCTGACCCGGCTCTTCATCGAGGGAGGGTTCCGGCTGAGGACGCTTCTTGCCGCGGCGCTCGCGCTACCCGGACTCGACGCACATCCAGACGCCGATCGCTGCGAGACAGAGCAGGGGCTCCTCCCGCCCATTTACGATCCCTTCGTCGACGACCTCCTGCCTGAGAGCGAGCGCAGCAACGGCGCCGGTGAGTTGGTGCGTCCATTCGATCTGAGGCGCGCGCGGACCATCGCCCAGGTGCAGCTCGGCAGCGCGCCGCCACAGTTCGAGTTCGACGACGGTCTCGTCCAGGAGAGCGCCCTTCTGGAGCCACCCTCGGCGCAGGGCTGGTCCAGCTCGACGATGCTGCGCTGGGTGGCTCTCGCGGAGCTCTGGTGCGCGGGGAACAACGGCCGCGGGCTCGCACCTTGGGCTCAGTGGCTCCATGAGCGCGCGGTCGCGCATGGTGCGACGCGAAGAGACGTTCTGCTGGCGCTGAAGGATCGACTCCATCTCGAGACCGACGTGACGGCCGACGAGGAGGCGATCTACACGACCATTTTCGGGCCGCTCGATGCGCCCTATCGCGGCACCCCCGGCGCTCCGACGGAGGCCGAACGGCAGCGCCTCGTCGAGGCCTGCACCGGACTCGTCTCGTCGGCGCCGATGTTCCTCGTCGGGCTCCCGCCACCCGCCGCTCAGACGCCTTCAGCGCTCCTCGCGGACGACCCGGCCGACGCCGTGGCCTGCGCGCGCCTCGCTGCCCGCGCCATGGCCTCGACGCGCCGGAGCCTGGTCTGTGACGGCGCCCGACTGCTCGCACGGTGAGGCCCGAAATGTTCCGCCGGCCGTCGCGCAGCGGCTAGCATGCTGAAATCGCTTTTTCGGAGGTCGGCCCGTGATTTGTCCTGGATGCCGCACGCGCGTTTCCGACGACGCCTTCGTCTGCGAGGCCTGCAACACGGTGCTCGACACGTCGTTCCTCGGTGAGGGCATCACCAACGCCCCCGAGCAACCGGCAGAGCAGTCGACGCGCATCGGCAAGATGCCCGAGCCTCAGGCTGCCGCCAAAGGCGCCGCCCCGAAGGTCCCGGCTCCAGCCACTTTCGATCTGCCCCCGGAGCAGCTCAACGCCGCGGCCTCGAACGTAGCGAAGAAGAAGCTGTCCGAGTTCATGGACGCCGCTGCAGCGCCACCTTCGGCAGCCGAGGCCATGAACGACCTGGTCTCGAAGTTCAAGCAGCTTCCCGTCATCGATCGCGTCACGCTCGGCGGCGCAGCGGCGACGCTGCTGTCGATGGTGCTGCCGTGGCACTGGACGAAGGAGCGCTTCGACATCATCGGCCTGTTCACCGACGCGTGGGCGTGCGCTCTTTTCGCCGTCTTCATCGCCGCCGGCGTCGCCTTTCGCCGCCACCCGCTCGCGAAGCCGTTCCGCGTGCCGATCATGGGCGCCAACGTTTTCTTCTCGGCCCTCTCGATCCTGATCATCGCGGGCTTCGCGCAAGGTGCCGAGAAGCTCAAGCACATCCGCAACGCGCCGCCGATCGTCGAGGCCCAGACCCAGTTCGGCGTTTATCTGGGCGTCCTTGCGGTTCTGGTCATGCTGGCCGGCGCGACGTGGACCATCGTGAAGCGCAACGAGTTCAGCGATTAGCGCTCAGCGCTGCAGCAGGGCCACCAGTTCGACGTGGTGCGTGTGCGGGAACAGGTCGTGCGGCGTCACGGCCTCCAGACGCCAGCCGGCATCGACGAGTCGCCGCGCGTCGCGGGCGAAGGTCGCCGGGTCGCACGAGACATAGGTGATCTTGGGCGCGCCCAGCCGAACGAGGCCGTCGATCGCCTCTTTTGCGCCGACGCGCGGCGGGTCCATCACGACATGGTCGAAGCGGACGCCCTCGGACGCCAGCCCGTCGACGACGCGCTTCGCCGGGCCGCCGATGAGCCGCGCGGTCTTGCCGTTTTCTTCAAGCGCCGCCTTCAGCAGCGTCAACGCCGGACCCTCACCCTCCGTCGCCGTCAGTTCGCCGGCCCGGTGCGCGAGCGGCAGGGTCAGCGTGCCGGCCCCAGCGAACAACTCCAGCACCTTCGCTCCAGGTGAAACCGTGGCGGCAACAGCTTCGGCCATCGCGCGCGCGCCGAGCCGGTTCGCCTGCGCGAAGAGGTCCGGACGGATGCGCAGACGCCAGTGCTCCGCATCGATCAGCACCGGGTCGCCGACTGTCACGGGCTTGCCCGCCGGACCGGTCAGCACCAAACCCTTCAACCCCGGCACGTGACGCAGCAAGCGCGACGCCCTGGCCTGCACGAGGTGCGTCGGCTCCTCCTTCAGCACGAGGTGCGCGGCACCCTGTCCGTTCGTCACATCGAGCCCGAACGACTCCATCGCTCCCAGCCCCGAAGCCTTCAGCTCGGGCGCCAGACGGCCCGCCATCTGCTCCAGCGCCTCTTCTGCAAGAAGGCAGCTGTCGATACGCACCGCCTTGTGGCTCGCGCGCATCGAGAAGCCCCAGCCCTCCTTCACGACCTGCGCGCGCAGACGGCGGCGATAGCGCTCGGGGAGCGGCGACGGGACGATGGGCGACACCACCGACGCGTCGAGCCTGCCGATCCGCTCGAGCGCCTCGCGCACCGCATCGGCCTTCGCGGCGAGCTGGCCAGCCGAAGAGATCTGCTGACGATCGCAGCCGCCGCAGCTGCCGACATGCGGACACGGCGGCCGCACCCGCTCGGGACCGGCCTCCAGCAGCTCGAGCAGCTTCACCCGGCGTGAAGCGCCTGAGCCCTCGATCGCAACGCGAACGAGATCGCCCGCGGCCACGAGAGGCACGAACAGCACCTCGCCGCCGTCGCGCGCGAGCCCGTCGCCGCCGTGTACCAGCTTCTCGATTCGGAGTGTCTTTTCCACGCCCCCTTGGTGCATGCCGAAGGGCCTCGCGTCAAGCGCCGCGCAGCGTCGTCAGCGCCGCGAGGAGGTCGGCCGGAAGCGGCGCTTCAAACAACATCCGCTCACCCGTCCGCGGGTGTGGGAGTGAGAGCCGATGCGCGTGAAGCGCCTGCCGCCCCATCCTCTCGGCGGCGGTTCGAACGCGCGGCGCGGCCCGCCTGTCGCGCTTCGTCCCGCCGTACACCTCGTCGGCGAGCAGCGGAAACCCGGCCTCCGACAGGTGCACGCGAATCTGGTGCGTCCGCCCGGTCTCGAGGTCGACCTCAACCAATGCGGCTGCGCCCTCGAACCGCTCGAGAACCCGGAAGTGCGTGACGGCCCGTCGCGCGTCGGGGGCGCCCTCCGGCAGTCGGCCGGTCATCCGCACGCGCTCGATGGGATGTCGCCCGAACGGCGTGTCGATCGTCCCTGCGTCGGGTGGCTCCCCGTGCACCAGCGCGAGGTAGGTCTTCTCGACGTCACGATCCGCGAAGGCGCGCTGCAAACGCATCATCGCGGTGTCGTTCTTCGCGACGACCATCGCGCCGCTCGTCTCCTTGTCGAGGCGATGCACGATGCCGGGCCGCAGCGTGCCGCCGATGCCGCCCAGATCCCTCACGTGGAACAGCAGCGCATTGACCAGCGTGCCCGACGAAACACCCGCCGCCGGATGCACCACCATGCCCGCCGACTTGTCGACGACGACGATGTCGGCGTCTTCGTAAAGCCTGACGAGAGGCAGCTCCTCCGGCTGCGGTTCGGCCGGCTCCGGTTCGGGCAGCACGACGAAAACCTGCGAACCCTGCCTCACCCGGAGCGAAGGCCTTGCCGGCTTCCCGTCGACCTGCACGTGGCCCTCGTCGC
>JACCDP010885000.1_pt1 | contig 25228 bp, 36 predicted proteins | sample 7445841 | NCBI WGS metagenome assembly JACCDP01 (sample SAMN15323441, study PRJNA562643) | freshwater metagenome | isolation source: river surface water | place: USA:Blue River Watershed | collected 2017-08-17 | reverse complement strand
TATAATTATCTTTGCCATTTCATCTTTGTTTTCTACACCATGAAGCAAATGATATACACTATCAACATCTAATTTATTTATATTTTCTGTTCCTAATATTGTCGCTATTTCAACTGTGTTTGTCGCATAATAAAGCAAATTATAAACATCGATATTAGTTAATTCTTTTTTGTGATTTATAATTGTCTCCGCCATTTCATCTTTGTTTTTCGCATGATAAAGCAAATGATACACATCATCATCACTTAGATCAGGCATTTTTGCTAATCTATAAAGTAAATTTTCGTCTTTAATACGAGCAGCAAATGATATTTTACCACTCAAATCAAGAGAATTATAATATTCTTTACGAAAATTTTGCAACATATAATCGAATTGATTTTCAGACAAATTATTTGGATCTTTGCTTATCAAGAATTCTTTTTTCTGTTCATCTGTCAAAGTATTAAATTTTTCATCATCTAATTTTTCTATAATTTTTAAGTATATTTCAAAGACCTTTGGTTCAATATCATTCTTAGCACCATCGAAATTACCAGCATGATAATATTTGTTAAGTCTTTTTTCCCATTCTTGTAAAGGTAAAGCTTTCCATGTAGATTTAGGAATTCCTTTGGTTTCCAAATAATCTTTATACTCTTCTATGCTCTTGTATCCATTAATTCCAACTTCTGAATTAGGATCATTGGGATCAGGTTCATGCTCATTTCTTGCATCCACCCATTCAGAAGATTTGCCTTCTGGAGCAACACCGGGATTCACATATCTCGCTGGATCATTTTCTGGTTTATTAAAATCAAATACAAAATATTGTGTTTGATTATATTTTGATATTGTTCTATAACTAAACCAATGTGCTGCTGAAGTTGTACTTGAAATACACCACTTTTGCCCCTTGCCTAATAATCTACATATATCAGGCATTTCACCCCTAAACACCCAAACTTTATCCCCTTCAATTACTTTGTGTTTTGTGTGACTAAGTGCTAATTCAACAGGATTAGCTGTATTACTTCTTCCCTTGTATTCTTCAATTTGTCCTTCAATGCTATGCAAATTACTCATGAATCTAGTGAAATCATGTGAGTTCATTTTTTCATTTCTGAAATAAATTTCTGGTTTATTATTTTCTATCTTTAGTTGAATAATGTTTCCACTTACAAATCTTCTTAATAAAGTCATCATTTCGTTAATTGTGTCTTTGTTTTCACCTTTGTAAAAGTCATAAGCTGCTAGTTCTTCTTGAGTAATTCCTTCCATACTAGCAAAGTGTTTTCTTTGTGGATCTTCTTCTTTTGGCTTTTCTTTCTTGGTCACTACTTGGGGTATAATTTCTCCAATTTTCCTAAATATTTCGCCTTTGTTATATGTTTTGATATCTGATTCTAACCTAGCAAGTAAATCATCCAATTTAGACTTAATACTCAAGTCTTTTTCATTTGTGTAAAGTTTAGAATTCAAGACATCGTTTTTGTCTTTTTCAGAAATTGCTTCATTAATATAAAACCAATACTTGAATCGCATAATCAATCCAAATGGCTAACTTCATAATCGTCAAAGCTACTTCCTTTAGAGAAGTCTACATTTGGTGTTCCTTGATCGCCAAATGGTTTGTCGGTGTTATAACCTTTAGCACGATATGGCAAACCTTTTTTACCCTGTAAAGGGAAGCTATAATGCTTGCCCTTGACACCAGTATCTGCTGGACCTTCAGGTTGAGGAAAAGCATATGCTTTCATAATGTCTTGCAATTTTTTCTGGGAGTCACTAATCTCTAAATCTTTTTTGTATTGTTCCAATGTTTTGATTTTCTTTGCCATGTTTCACCTCTGTCTGTATTTAGGTTTTTTCTTGATTTTTTTGACGATGCAATATAAAATCTAACCATGAGCAACATATCTGTCGAAAATTTCAATCGCATCATTCACAACCAATTCAAAAAATTCCCATTCCACGAAGATCCAAGATACCAATTTCGTCTCAGATATGAACTTCTTGAAATAGAAACACAAAATTGTTGTGATTATTTTATTGATTTAGTCAAACAAAGAAAGAAATTTCCCAACGAAAACAACCTGCTTGTACCAGTACTTCTAGGCATTTGCAATGAATATGACATTGAACAAATGCCGAAAACAAAGACTAATGAATTTCCTGATGTTGATATAGACTTCTTAGCAGATGTTAGAGATTATCTGAAAAATGAATTCGCACCTAATGAATATAAACCTGAAAACACATGTTCTATCGGAACATATGGTAGATATGCATTAAAGAGTGCCATGATTGATATGGCACGAATATTTGGTTATGATCGTCAAGAAGTTCTTAATATCACAACCAATCTCAGAATGAAGGATGAAGATGGAGATGAATTAACATATGAAGAGGCTGTTGAGTTATATCCAGAACTGAAAGCATATTTGGAGAAGTATCCAGAATTAGCACTAGCTGTACAAAAACTTATTCATCGTGTCCGCAATACTGGTAAACATGCCGGTGGTGTTATCGTTGCCAAGGACCAAATAAATAAATTTGTGCCATTGATGAAAACAACTGGTGGTGATTTTTTAGTTTCACAATTTGTTGAAGGGCTTGCTAATCAAGAACTTGGACCTATTGGTCTGGTCAAATTTGATCTTCTAGTTGTGTCTGCATTAGAGCAAATGGCTCATGCAGCGAAACTAATAAAACAAAGGCATGACATCAAAGTGATTTCGGGGACCACACATGATTGGGACAATACGGAGTACTTAAATGATCCAAAAGCAATTTCTTATGCCAATGAAGCAGATTTGATAGGTATATTTCAGTATGATAGCAATGGCATTAGAGAGGTTGTTAAAGCATCTGGTATTAGCAGTTTTGATGACCTAGTTGCTATTGTTAGTCTTTATCGTCCCGGTCCTCTTAATGCAGAGATGGATCAAGTATTTATTAAGCGTAAAACAGGACAAGAAGAATATACAATCAATCCCGTCCTTGAGCCTATTCTTAAATCTACTTATGGTATCATTGTTTATCAAGAACAAGTTATGCGCTTGCTTAATGTTGTAGGCAAGATACCTCTTAAAGATTGCGAAACAATCCGTAAAGCTATTTCAAAGAAAAAGATATCAAGCTTCATCAAGTATAAAGAACAATTCATTGAAAATGGTGTAAAAGTCTTACAGATTACTAGAGAAGAAGTTGCCGATATCTGGCAAAATCTTGAATACTTTTCCGCCTACGGATTTAACCTAAGTCATGCCACAGCTTACACTTACATCAGTAGTCGCCAGCTTTATTTGAAGACATATTATCCATTGGAGTTTTTTACAGCTTTGTTGATGTTGGAGCCTAGTGAGGAAAAGAGAAGGATCTATATCACTGATGCACAGAATCATGGAATTGAAGTTAGGAGTGTTGATCTTAATATAAGTAAATCAAGTTTTTCAATACATGAAAATGTGATTTATATTGGTTTTGGCAATATTAAAGGAATAGGCATAGACACAGCTGATAAGATTGTTGCATTGCAACCATTTAAAGATGTTGATGATTTCCTTCGTAGGTTTGGCACAGATTCTAGCGTGTTGAAAGCTTTGATTCCATTAAAAGTATTTGGTGAGGATACAGTTAAAGCGCATAATTATTGGCAAGCATTTATGTCTAAGAACAAGAAGGTGGTTGATAAAAATAAGAGAGCAAATAAGTCTTATTTAGAATTAAAGAAGACAGTTCTTTCTTACTTGCCAGAGAAGTATTGGAATTTAGAATTGTCTGAAGAATTGTTTGGAATTCTTAGGACTATAAACAAAACTCCTGATGTAGAAAAGCTTTATAAGAAATGGTGCAGGATGAACAGCAAGGAAGCTGCAACAATTGATATTAGTTATGAAGATTTTGATGATGATGACATGGTTATCGATGACAAGGAATTGTTGTTTGAATTGAAAGATATTTGTGTTGCAGAAAGAAAATATTATGGATTTCAGTTTACTTGTAGATTAAAGCGAATGAAATCATATAATGACAATTTGACATTTGATAGCGTGATTAAATCTCATGCTATGGGTGCGACCAAGCATATGGTTCAAATTGAAGTTTTAGATGTGAATAAAAAATATTCAAAAGCTGGCAAACCTTATTGTCAGATACTTGGCATGGATAGTCAGTTTAATACTGAGAGAATCAATGTGTGGGAAGATGATTATGCTGTCTTCAAGCATTTGCTTGAGGTAAATAATTGTTTGTCTGTACAGGTTAAACCACCATCAAATGGGTTTTCGACTTATAGTTTAAATTCTCCGCCTAAGCATAAAAGGTATTTGTTACCGTCTTCCAACATGGACTTTAGAATTGTTTTGATGGACTAATTTATAACATGGATGATTTCATAATTGACGAAAATAATTTTGATAAATATTTTCGTAATACTAGAAATAGCAAGAAACAAAAAAATGATGTAATTGTTATGTTTTCCTCTTCTGCTGTGTTTGCAAAAGGTAAGTTGAAGGAAGAAATTGTTGATTTGTTATCAATGGAATTTAACAGTATTAATAAGTGTTTAGGTAAATTGTTCAAATTTGCTTATGCTCCTCATGCACAAAGCATAAAGGTTTGCAAGAATATTATTCAAGATTATATATCTGGAATGAATAGAGAGGACATAATAAATAAAGAGTATCCATTTGTATTGCAAATGTTTTTTTATACTAAGGAGAAATATATCCCAAATAATGATAAAAGATGGTTGGTAATTTCGGATGACTACAGAAAAAATAATTCGAATTTTGTTGCCTTACAAAGAAAAAGTTAACAGTCTTAGTGTTGCTGAGACTAAGAGAAACGGTTTCTATGTAGCAGAGCAATTTTATAATTGCAGGGAAATATTTCACGAAGATTTTCCCACTACTAATAATTTACTTGTTTGTGTGCCTTCTTATAAAAAAAATAGAATAATAAAGTTGTTTGATTTTGTAGAAAGTCATTTGGGTGTTATTAGAAAAACCAAAGTTTTTCTTACTCAAAGGAAAAATATTTTTTTTGTAAAATTGAGCAATTTTTGGAAGTCTAAAATAAAATTTAGTTTGCTGACGCTTTTGATAAGGGCTGGTTTAAGGAGTGCCATGCTTACCAGTTTGTCTCAAATTGTAGAAAAGTCTTCTTATTTGAAGAAAACAAATGATGCTTTTTATGTTTTCTTTTCGGGAAATACTAAATATTGTGGTAAGAAAAATTCTTGGTTTAAAGAATTTAAAAATAAGAACAAGGAAGAGTGTGAAAAATTGTTAAAAAAGAGGCTATAAACAATATATATATGGATGGAGGCGCATATGTCTGAAATTTCAGAATGGGAAAAACAAAAGAATTTTATTAAAGATCTTTGTGATACTTGGGAAAAATCCAAGAAAAAGAAAGTTATTAATAGCAACGAAGTTGTTGAAAATAAGGCATATTGCACACTTGAAGAGTCATTTGATTACACTAGTTCAAATTATCAAGATGATTGGGATAGAATCTTTAATCACAAGTCAAAGTTCTTTTCTGAAGATGGTGATGGCAGCATTCTTAATGAAGCTACCAAGAAAACATCTAAAAAAAAAGTAAGTAAGAAAAAGAAAGCTCCTTCAGCCAAGAAAGCTGTTATGAAGGAGAATAAGCCAAATAAGAATCCTTATGATTTGCTAAATCCAGATGCTTTCAAGTATGTGGATTTGAAAGCTAGTATTGAAGAACCAGATGCCACCGATACTAAGCTTGTTCCCAAGGTTAAGAAATTAGCTAATCTCCCTAACAGGGTTAATTCTGACACTTATGGTAGAGATGGTTCTGCCAAGAGTGGCAAAACTAAAGTTGCTGCTGGTTGGACAGAAGATCCCAACATGCGTAAGTTAGAAGATCTTAAGAAGAAGCTTTATGATTTAGAATGCAAAATGAGCAATCCTGATGGTCTTGATGAAGTAAAAGCAAAAAAAATGGAGAAGCAGTTTACTAAGTTAAATAATGACATCGCTGATTTAAGCGATAAGTTTGTTGGCGATTACAAGACTAATCATTATTATGGCTGATTTACCAAAACCTTTCATGATTCGTTGTTTAAAATGCCGGTGGGCAGAAACCTCCACCGGCATTTCTGCTGATTTAACACACCTTACTGAAATTCCACGATCTTGTATGAACTGTGGCACTCCACGCCAATTTAAATGCCCCAAATGTGGTCGCCCTGCCAAGATGTTGCGGATTAAAAAAAGTGCGCCTTAAATTCAAAAAACAAGAATCTAATCGAAAAATTGAATTCAATGAATTGTGTTTTAACAAACATGTATTCACTGAAGAGAATGAATTTAAAAAAAAGATGTTCTTTTTGTCATTCGGTGAATTTGGTTGTGAAACCTTATTACCTACTTTTCTGATTCCAAGAATTATCAACAACTTTCCTGAATACAGAAAGGTTGTTGTTGGATGGAGCAATAGAGAGTATTTTTATCGTGAGTTGTGTGACGAGTATTGGGAGCTTGATCCGCAATACATGATTTTGAAAAATAATTCTTATGCATTTGAAAATACTTCTGTTGAGTTAGCAAGTCTTTATAAAAGATTAAGTCCACTCGGTATTGTTATTGATGGCACAAAGATTGGCAAATTGTGTGTTAAAGCCAAATGCAAAAAGTGTTCTTTTGAATTTGAAGCAGATCGTGGTGACATTTATTGCATGAAATGTTATTCAGAAGATATAGAAAAATCTTTATTTCAAGGATCAAGAATTTATAGAAAATACGCTGTTCCTTTGCCTCGCATTAAAAAAGAGTTTGTAGATTTTGCTTCCAATTATATTCCAGATAATACTGTTGCTTTGTTTGCTAGAAACAGAAAAACATATGGAAGAAATCTTTCTGTCGAGCATTATGAAAAAACAATAGATAGATTGATATCTTTAGGATACAATGTTGTCCTTTTAGGAGAAAGCGTTTCTTCTTATAATTTAAAAAATAATAAAATTATTAATTTCATGGATCATGAGTTTGCTGGCAATTTGGAAGCTGCTTTTGCAATAGTCAATTGTTGTGTATTTTCTTTACAGTTTTTTACAGCATCTAGTCGTATAAGCAGCATTCTAGATAAACCATTTATTTTGTTTGAGTCAGTTGATCAGATATATGGAAGAGGTCAAGAAGGTATCAGATTATCTTTGATGACAAAAAACTATAATAATAAAAAGCTTGTATTAGCTAATTATGCTGATGTTGCAGAAAACACAGATGAATCAATTGATTTAATGGAACAGGCTGTGCGTGAATTGATTCAGGAGAAAAAATCTGATGATTTATTTTTAAGACCGAATAGTTTTGCATCTTCTTTACAAGAAAGTGGCATAAAGAGATTATGGTAACACAACTTGATATTTCAGAAATATTGCAATCTGCTGTTGCAAGAGGCGACTTTTATCGGGAAAGATTTGATTCTAAAAATGTTCCTGACAATATGCAGAAAATTTTTGTCATTCCTATTTTTGGCGACATCAACCACATCCTCGTCTTTGCAAATTACATATTTCCTACTATCAGGAAAGACATTAATCTTAAAGATAAATACATTATCATTGTGACTTGGAAGGGATTTCATAAATTCTTTCCTGAAGCAGATGAAGTTTGGTCAATAAAAAGTACTGATTATGTTGATAGATTCTACGAAAAGAGTGAAGGCTTTATCAACAAGTCTGAAATAGTAAATGTTATTTTTCGTAGTTTGAATGAGTATTTCCGAAATGTAATCGATCCAGCCAAGTTCTCAAATCAATTTCATTTTGGCTTCAAACGAGACAATATTAAGAACAAAAATGTCGAAATAATTAAAACAAAATTGCCAAATCTTAATTATTTAAATCAAAATGTTTTAAATCAAATAAACGATTTTGGTGATAAAAAAGCATTTATTATTCCTTTTAAGTTCTTACTGCAATGGAACTTAGGCAAAGTCAACAACTACAAGTTGTCTTCTGCTTTCTATGTTAATGTTGTTGAGTCATTGATTAAAAAAGATGTTAAATGTATAATTCTTAAGAATTATTTAACTTTTGATATATCTAATAATTTTGTTAACAATCCGAATGTTATTTTTATTCAGGAAGATGATTGGTTCATGGTTATGTCATACATGCTTGCATCAAGGATGTATGTTGATTTGTTTACGGGTTTGAATTGTCTTTCAATTTATTGTGGTTGTCCTAGTGTTTCAATTTTTGAAAGGAACATGTACATTGCTTCCAATTTTAGTGATATAGAATTGTGTATGAATGACAAGATGATTGATCGCAAACTCTTTTCATTTTTTGAGTTGAATTATAATTTGCTCGATAAAAAATTGTTTTTCATAGATAAATTAGTATGTCAAATTGAGGAAGCTAGTTCGAATAAGATCGATGTAAGTAATTTGAGATACAACATTGATCTTAATGCGGCAATTATTGAGAAGACTAAAAAGCTGCAACCTAGATTTATCGGTTTGAATAAAAGAGTAATTGGGGATTAAAATGTCACGCAAGGCTAATGTTCGTGTTGTTTCAAAAGACAATGGTTATGACGATAACAGAGAGAAGTCATTTAAGTCTCTTTTGAGTGCTTTTCGTCAAGCTGTCAATAAGGCTGGTATTCTCAGGGAATATCGACTTAGGGAAACCTATGAAAGTCCTGCTCAAAAGCGTAGGCGCAAGGCAAGGGAAAAAGAAGTCACTATTTTGAAGAATCAAATGCGTGAGAGCTTCCCTGTAAAGAAGAAAGAAAAGCCATGTCCGAAAAACAAAAAGTAATCACTTTTGGAGTCCCAGAATCTTTATACAGCAAAATTTCTGATGCTGCTGTTTCAAGGGGACAAAAAGTATCTGATTACATGAAGAAGTTCGTCAATGATTATTTCAATGACGATATGACTGTCTCAAGAATTGTTTTGGATGTTCCAAGAGATAAGCGTGGAGACAAGGCTTATTTGACCGCTTGGTTTAAACAGAAGTCTGATTATTTGGTCGAATATTTTTATAATCAATATCAGAATGAACAAAGTCCAAATGCCACTCCAACGGCACATGAGGGTTACGAGTAATGCCCCTTAGTTTGTCTCAAGTTTATGATATTTGTCTCGCAACTGATCCAGATGGTAAATGTTGTCGTTATCTGTCCCAAGATGGTCATGGAAAAGATTATCACTGTTTAAAAAAGTCACAATTCAAAAAAGAAATAGATGAAGAAACTGAATCTGGGATAATCAAGGGATTGTCAATACCTAAAGGCGACAACTGTGAAGGCTACCCAGTTTTTATTCATTTGTCTGTTGGATACGATGTGAAAAATGTTTGACTTGTGCGAGACAAGACATTATAATGTGCCGTCACCCGCATGAAAGGATTCGTGAGGCACTAACATGATGCATCGTCTTGACAACATGGTCATTGTTGACAGTCATGATGACGAAAACCTTGAGTTTTATTCTCAAGGTGAATATGTAGAAAACATGTTTGACAGAGTCTTTGAAGACTTGAATGACAAAAATGGCAATTGTCTTAAAGATAAAGTGAAATTTAGATCTTCATATTTGAATACTCTTGAAAAATGTACAATTGAAAACTCAATGGAACTTATTTACAAGCTTTTGAATTCACATTTATCTTCTCAAGAAACTGTTTATTTTAGGGATGATGAAGAATCAATGCTTTCAAGTGATGTCTTGAAGGTGTTAGAGTTTATGCGTCATTTGCATAACAAGAGAATTCCTAAGCGATTTGTCGGTGGATTTTTAGTTCTGATGACTAAATTTGTATATTTCACTTCATAGGGGGCGCATGGCAACATTTGAAGAATATAATCTTTTGTGGTTGAATTCTGATTTTGTTAATACCAAACCCGCAAAAGAACACAGTTTTCTTTACAAATATTTCAGAAAAAAAATCCAAAAATTAGCAATGGAATATTTTTATGTAATGGGTGAAGACAATGTTTATCATTTCCAAGACCATACAGGATACAAAGCATCTGCATCTTTTTTATGTAAACAATATTTTAAATTTAAGAGTCTAATTAGCATATATAATAAAGCAAAAGAAAACTTTGATTTTGAAACCTTGCGTAATTTAGACCAAGGCAAAATCAGAATTAAAGATTTAGGAGCAGAAGATGCTGATTAAATATGCTGATTGGCTAAAAATGCATGAATCATCTCCTATGACTCGCCAACGATTGGGTTGGGGAAGAATGGGAAGCTATCCGCTTAGAGCAGATTTCATGTCTCACAGCACTCCTCCTCCTGACATTATGAACAAAATGATAGATGAGTTTGGTACTACTGACGGCAAACATAAACCCAAAAAGCGCAAGAAACACAGGAAGAAACATGGTTAATTGTAGATATTTATCCAATTCTTTGACTTCAACTAGTTGTGGTTGCAGTACTGCTATCGCTGAAATGCCGATTTATGTTGTCAAGCAACATAGTACTTATCCTCCATTCAAAGTAGATGTTACTGATTGCAATGGTGAGCCATACGATCTAAAAGATTTAGTTGTTGAAGCTGCCATGTGGACAAATGCAAAGTTGAAATCAGCTATAACTATTACTGACAATTTAATTAAATTTGCCGATAATGTTGGCTATGACAGTGTTGGTCCTAATTCTATTCTACATGTCTCTAATGGAAGAGATTTCGAGAGAATGACAATTGTTGGTTTTGATGATGTCAATAAAGTCATTCAGGTAAACAGAGGAGCTTGTGATACCACAATTAGACCTTGGGCTAAAGGTTCTTCTGTGAAAATATTAAGGTTTTTCAATTCTCCCGCATCTTCTGAATTGACTTATTACGATAGAGAAAATATTGATGGAACTACTACTTTAAATGTTTTACAAAGAAGTACACTAATTTATGAATGGAAGCCTGAAGATGTTTGTTTTATTGGGAAATATTACTTTGAATTCAAAGTTTTAAAGATGAATCTTTTGACTAATTTCAATTCTATTGATCCATCAACAATTAGTATCACTCCAGTAAGCGAGATTAATTACCATTGTGAATTGGGTCTTGGTGTTGAGTGGGCAAGAAGATTCCCCAATGACAAGGAAGGCTTTGTAATTGAAGTTACTAGTAGTCCAACAGCGGAGTGTTAATTTTGCTAGATAATAATCGTTTGCGTGTCAACTTTCAGATTCGTATTCCACAAGTAAGAGTGTTTCAAAACGGAGATCAGTTAGGCATCATGCCTACTGAAAAAGCAAGAAATCTAGCCTTTGATCAAGGATTAGATTTGGTTGAGATGGTTCCAAATGCTCATCCTCCTGTGTGCCATATTCTTGACTATTCAAAATATAAGTATGAACAAAAAGTCAAGCATAAAGAGCATATGAAAAAGCAAAGAGAGATGGTTCAGATTGTAAAAGAAATAAGATTATCTCCTGCTATTGGACAACATGATTTGGACATTAAGATTAAACATATTATTGAATTTTTGGCTGATGATAAAAAAGTTCAAATTTCTATGAAATTTCGTTCAAGAGAAATGCAACACAAAGATGTTGGCTTTGAAAAAATCAATCAAATTTTAGAAAAGTGCAAAGAGTTTGCACTTGTGGAACTTCATCCTAAATTTGAAGGATCAAAATTAATTTGTCGTTTAGCTCCGCAAAAAACAAAAGTTGCTAACTAGTTTAAGTCATACATGCATTGAAAAGCATGATAAATAAGAGGATTAAAAAATGAGCGAAGTCGGTAAGGTTGTAGGCTGCAAGCCTTGTGGCAATCAGGTTTTGATTGAGCTTTTGACCACTCAAGAAATGGCTAATACCAAGCTTATTCTCAATAATAATAGCAAGAGAATGGGAGCAGAATACCAAGCTATTGTTCTTGCTGTTGGACCACAGGTAAACTTTGAGTCTTTCGGATTTAAGGTCGGTGACCGTGTTGTCATTTCTGGCAACGCTGTTCCAGCACCTGAATATGGTCCAGATTCAGAACGAGAAAAGGTTCTTGTTGACCCTACAGCAATCAAAGCTGTACTGGTTTGTAAGTAACTTTTTTGATCTTATACATGGGGCGTAGGTAATCAGGACCACAAAATGACGCTTCTATATCAATTATATTTGACGAATCACTGCTAATGTCTTTTCCATGTCTTTGGAAAATGACTTTTAGCTTAGTGTGTTTGGGGACCAAGGGTGTTTCTCCCTTTATTGCACGATATTGTGTAGGGGAGAAAAACAACTTGGTCCCGTCTTCTAATTCTGCTTCAATAATTTTTGTTTTATCTGAAAGTCTTTTTACAATGCCTTCTTTTTTAATTGTGGGAATGTCAAATATCCCATCGTTAATTGCCATGTCTAAATCTGGCAGGTGATTAGGGCGACCAGTATATCCAAAAGTAGATACCGCTTGTGATCCGGTGTCACTACTTGTTACCATAGCGCCGGGAAATAAAGACATGTTTTCTATGAATTTTTTAAATCCAATCATTTTTCACCCTATATTAATATGTATGTAATTTTATAAGGATTTTATATGTCGATTGAAAATTCAAATTTTGACATGAAAGCAAAACCAAGCAAAACAAATCTTTCTGATAGAAATAATTCAATCAGAAATACACCAAAACCTAAATATTTGACACACTCAATTGTTAGCAAGTTTATTGAAGACTCTGTGGCTGACGAAAACATTAAACAAAAATTGTTAATTAAATTGAAAAAATGTCCTGATGGTGCCTTGCAGAATTTTATTGATAACATCGAAAACAAAATCGCACTTGTCATATCAGAAATGTCACCAAAAAAAGAAAAAAATGATTTGATCAAAGATACCAACGAGGTTACTATCGAAGACATGATTGCTTTGAGAAATAGCCTTTCAGAGCAAGCTAGCAAGGAGTTTGAAGATGAATCCTCTTCAAGTTGAAATTGTCTGTGAAGATAAAGAGTTTATGCCTGTTAAATCAACAGCAGGTTCTCTTGGATTGGATTTGAAAGCAAAGCTTGATTCAGACGAAGTTATTCTTAATCCGTTAGAAACAGTTAAAATTGAATCTGGTTTTTCAATTGCTATCCCTGAAGGTTATCATGCCAAGATTGTTTCCAGAAGTGGCATGTCAAGCAAAGGCATTATTATTACCAATGCACCGGGGATCATTGACAGCGACTACAGAGGAAAAATTTGTGTTTTGCTAACTAATATTGGTAAATTTCCATACAAGTTAGAAAACAAGACTAGAATAGCTCAAATGTTTTTTGAAAAGAATATTGATACAGAATTTGTTCAAGTTACTTCATTAAATCAGACAGAGCGTGGCGCAGGTGGATTTGGGTCAACTGGGGTCAAGTAAAGTGAAAGCATACATTATCGTTGGTGTTGCCACTGAAATCGAAGGCAGAATAACTGCCGTCAAATTGGAAAAAGCATTTGCAACTGCTGAAGCAGCACAAAAATACATGGATAGTGTTCCTAAAAGCTATCCTGAACAAATAAAAACCGAAACATCAACAATTAGTTGTTGGTGTGAGCGTAATGTCCAAGAAATAGAAATTGAGGGTTAATTATGTCGAACGCTGTTACTGAAGTTAAAAACGAAATAAAAATAGATCTTGCTAAAGCTAATGTTCAAGATTCTGTGTCTATCGTTATTGTCCACAAAGATAAGCCAGAATATTTGAATATTGCTTTGCAATCTATCGCTGTCAATTCAATCAACAATAATTATGAAATTGTTGTTGTTGATAATGCTAGCGGTATGGATACTCAATCATTCTTGGATGATCTTGAAAAAGATGTAAAAGTAGTTCGATCAGATAAGAATTTGTATTTTAGTGCAGCTGCTAATCTTGGATTCAGACATGCTGATAAGAATAGCAAGTATATCATTTTCTTGCATCATGATGTTGTAGTATTAAATCCAGCTTGGATTGATTTGATTATCAATGTTGCCGAAGCTAATAAGAGCGGTTTTGTTGGTGTTGAAGCAGGATCTTATTTTATCGGAAACCAAAAGGCTGAATTTGTGCAAGAGTGGTGTCTCTTGATGACAAGGCAGTGTTACGAAAAAATTCATGGTTTCCCTGAGCAACTTCCTTTGGTTGGTAATGCCTTCATTTCTACTTTGAAAGCCCAACAAGAAGGTTTCAAGCCACAAGTGATGAAGAATAATATTATTCATCATTATAAGAACTTTTCAATTGATGTTAATACTTTTGAAAAGTTGTCAGAAGAAGCTATGGCTTTATTGCCTAAAATTGTTAGTCAAACACAAAGTAGATCTGTTTAAGGAGCGATCATGAAAGTTAGTGAGTTTTTTAAGTCTCTTGATGCAATCTCTGATAATTGCAATATTATTTTTAAGACACCTGATTGCAAGCTTTTGCCTTTACATTTCCATGTAACTGAAGCTGCAACAGTGTTCAAGAAGTTTAAGGATTGCGGAGGAATTGATCGAGAAGAATCATATGCATCCATTCAATTATGGACAGCAAATGATTATAATCATCGAATTACTACAGGCAAGCTAAGAAAGATTATTCTTAATACTTTGATGGAAAATGAAAATGACATGGAAATGTTAGTTGAACATGAAGCAGATACATTAAGTATTTATACTGTAGAGAGTTACGAAGTAATTGGCGAAACTATTCTTTATCTTTTGGGCAGGAAGAAGACTCAATGTCTTGCACCAGATCAATGTGGTGTCAACAAGGAAGTGGTTGAAAAAAAGTGTTGTAAAAAGGGTGGTTGTTGTTAATCTAGGCTTTTAATAAAAGCCATTAATTTTGGATGGCTATATGTTTCTATGTGATGATTAGCATATGTAGAAGCAAAAAACATACAGAAAAGTTCTTCAACATTCATCTTGGGCTTGCCTTTGTACAATTTGGCAAGCCTTTTCCATTCGCTTTTTTGTTTTTCTGTAATTAGTTTTTCCCAAACAAGATGAGCCACTTCGTGTAAAAAAGTAAATTCTCTTCCATAATTCCAAGGTGCAGCTACTTCGATGTCAAATTGATGGATTACGCCAATATGTTCTCTATCGCCATTTAATGTGTTTTTGCAAGTTAATTTTATGTTAAAATTCTTAAGTAGCTTTCTGTATTTCTCAGGAAGCTTTTGAATAGTTTTCTGAATATTTTTTTCTTCTTCTGATTTTTGTTCTAAGAACATAATAAAACTTCTCATGCCCTATATATGGTTATGAAAAGAAGAAAAAAAACCAAGCCTGAAGAAATTCAGAAACCAGTTCATGCCTCCCAGAAGGCAAAATCCGTTTTTCATATTGAGTTTCTCAATCCGATACAAAAAAAGTGTTGGGAAACATTAGAAAATAATGACATTACCTTCCTCCTTGGTAGTGCTGGTAGTGGTAAAACTTTCATCTCAACTGCTTATGCTGTTTTTCAATTGTTGAAAAAACAGACTCAGAAAATCATGATTACAAGACCAACTGTAGAAGCAGGCGCAAGCATTGGTTTCCTTCCCGGTTCATTCGAAGAGAAGCTAAATCCTTATATGTTGCCAATTTACGACACTTTGGATGATTTAGTGGGTAGAGATGGCACCCAGCGCACTTTCTTAAACAAGTCTCTTGAAGTTGCTCCTATAGGTTATTTAAGAGGTAGGACGGTCAAAAATGCAGTTTTCATTCTAGATGAAGCTCAAAACTGTACTTACACACAAATAAAATTGTTTCTTACAAGAATTGGACAAAATGGCAAACTGATTATCACGGGTGATCCTAAACAATCTGATTTGCCGGGAAAGATTGCTTTACTGGAGATAGTGGACAAACTCAAAGAAGTAAAAGGAATTGGTATTGTTGATTTGCCAGATTCTTCAATCGTAAGGCATCCATTGATATCTTCGATTGTCGAAAGAATCTGAAAATGGCTTTAAGTTATAAATATTCAACTTCTGGCGGATTAACAATAGCAGGATCAGCCGATAATTTGGCTAGTATCCTGCATTATTATCAGTTTGAAAATAACAATTTAGACAGTTTTGGTTCATTTGATTTAGTTGGAACAAATCAATATCAAGCAGGCATAATTAATCAAGCAGTTTTGACTTCTAAGTTTTCTGTCGTGAATGGAACTGCTAATAAGAATGGTGCTTTTTATAGTGGCAATGCTTTTTCGTTATGTATGTGGTTCAAAATAGGCACGACCACGAAAGATCAGAATGTATTTCATTTAGATAGTCCAGACGAAGACTTGGTTATAAAATATTCTGCTACAAATAAAAAAATATATTTCAACTCTTTAAGCAATCCTATCTCAAACACAATATTATCTGGAACATTATGGTATTTTGTTTGTGTAAAAAAGATCGGATCAAATGTTTATGTTCAACTCAATAATGAAACTCCAATTTCATATGCTTATAATCACTCACCCATAAGGTTTGATTCTGTTGTTGCCACTGATTTGGATGTTGTTTCTCCATCAAAATATTCTGCTCTATATTGGGATGATGTAAGGTTTTACAAAGCATTTCTTAGATCGGAAGAAGTTAAGTATATTTACAATTTAGGCAAGCCTGTTGCCATAACTGGTGGTGATCAATCTGTTTTATGGAATATACCAAGTCATTATTATTCTTTCAACAATCTGGTCAACGATGAAGTAGGTTCTGCGAATTTAACTTTAGCGTATTACAGTGTTTCAGGCGGAACAGGACCAATAGTTTCGGGCAAGCTTGATAATGCGCTCCAAATAGGCAACACTTATGATTTAACAACATATTTGGGTTACGATTATTATGGTTACACATCATACAATGGCAACATATTTGGGAGTGCTGGTGACAGTTATGCAATATCTTTTTGGATGAAAAGATACGCTGATCCTTTGCCAACTGTAACCAATCAGATTTCTATTCTTTCAATATTAACATCTTCAAACACAAATATAATTCAATTTGGTGTTAATGGAAAAAATATATTTAAAGTTGATGATGGAACAATATCAGGTGCTTCAATAGAATTATCTGCAACTGCTACTAGTTGGAATCATTTTGTTGTTGTTTATAACAATGATCAAGGAAGATATACATTTTATCTGAATGGAGAGATTTTTGGTGAAATATCCGCAACAAGAAGCTTATTAACTGCTGGTAAGTTTTATTTGGGATGGGATGGAATAACTTATCTTTCTGGGAATCCATATCTTTGCCAAGATGTTTTAATAGATGATTTAAGAATTTATAGCAACCCAATTACTGGCTGGGATGTAATTGCATTATATTCTTTGGGATCTTTCAACACTTTAGAAAAAAGTTTAAATATTGAATTTAATATGGGCACTTTGCCTTTGAAAGCTTATCAAGTTGAATCTTATGATTTCTACGAGGATGACACTACAACTCAAGTTGTTATTCCAGATCCTCAGCACAAATTAAGAAAAATTGTCCAACAAATATGGGCAAGAAGCGTTGATGATGTTTGTAAAAAATTGAAAGCAATTAATTTCTTGATGAACATAAAGTCTATTGCTGAATGGTCAAACAATTTAATTGGTCCATATGGTGGTGGAGAAGCTGGTAGAGATCAATATGGTTCTTATGTAGACATTCCTAATTTTTGTGAGAATGCAGAATGTGTTGATTTTTGCCTTGGCGCAAATGTCACAGTGAATATATCTGCAATTGCTTTGGCATCAAGTAGTAATGATGAGATTATTGGGTCTGGTGGTTTTGAACTTGCTGGTAGTGCAGGGGCTTACTCAAAAAATAACAAATATCTTGGATCTGGTTCTTTTGAATTGGTAGGTACTGCACCCGCTTCACAAATAGGAGGAATAGACGGAACAGCTTTTACTGCAAGTGGTGGTTTTGAATTGGTAGGTTCTGCTGATGTTAGGTCATCTGATCAAGGATCACTGCTTGTAGAAACGGGTGGTGATATGACAATATCAAGCATTACCCCGTTATTAAAGAACGATGCTGGAAGTAACTTGGTAGGATCTGCACTTTCTTCTAGAGAAACCATTTGTGATTGTAAAAATGTTCCTTATCAAATTCAGCTTAGACATAACTTAACTAAATCTAGCGAACTTACAAGATTTGCGACAAGAAATAATTTGTCTATACCAACAATAGTTAGCATGACATATAGTTCCAAAACTGGACAATACACAGGTAATATAAGATTAGAAGGATTGTCATCATTTGTTAATGCAAGTGAGACTTGGAGCATAACATTTAGCTTGTATTGCACTGGAGAGCTTAATCAATTTGCAAATAGATATAACTGGATATTAAACCTAAACATAAGAAGGTCTACTGTTGGATTTATAGACAAAGAAACCAATGTGATTGTCTATTTGTTAAGCAGTTATATATGTCCTCAGTTTGATGCTAGTAAATTCAAATTTACAACTAATGTGAACCTCAGCACACTGGTGACGCAAATAAATAATTCTTCTTTCATTAACTCTACTAATATTAACGACAGAATTTCTTTATTCTTGTCTGATGCTTGGCTTGCAAGCCCTAATCTTGTTATGTCAGTTGGAGCTTAGTGTGTTAATTGAAATTATAGTTTTAACAAGTTTGGTAATCAATATCATTTCATTTGGTTTTATTTTTTATTTTCTCAGGTATCAATATTTGATTTTGCAGGATAATGCTAATGCATTTAAAATACTTGTTGAATTTATAAATAAAAATTTTGAAAAAAATTTAGAAGATCATGAAAACATAATCAAAATAGTTGGTGAGAACGATGAAAAGGTTGTCCAAGCTTTAACAGAAAATGATCAAAAAATTGTTGATATGATTTCTGAAACACAAAAAAACTTCATAAACCTAGCTATGTTCTTAGGTTACAGACCTAGAAATTTAGAAGATCTCTAAAAAATTTAAACACGCTCTATTAGGTTAACCAGACGGAAACTTAATATGCGTGTTCAATATAAGACATTTACTTCAACACGCAATTTTGGTGTTGAGCTTGAAGTTGGCAACGAATATCCAAGAAGTTTTATATCAAGCATTATTAAAAATGCGACCAATATGAAGGTTAATATATCTAATTATACGCAATCAGTAAACAATTCTCATTGGGTTGTAAAAACAGACGCATCTTGTGGCAGAAGAATCAGAAGCAATGGAATTAATGAAGGAGGTTATGAAATAGCTTCTTTCGTTGCTTCAGGCGTGGACGACATAGAAAAAATATCTAATGTTGCACATTATTTGAAAAAGGGTGGGGTAAGAGCAAATAAGAATTGTGGATACCACATTCATATTAATGCTTCTGACTTTTCAGAAGAAGAAATGGGAAGGCTGATTAGTTATTGGCTTTTGATAGAAGATGTTTTTTTCAACATGGTTCCATTTAGAAGAACTGTTAATCGTTATTGCAAAAAGATGAAGATCAAGAATGATAGTTATCAAAAAGCACTAAAATCTATTAGAAACAGCATGAAAATATGGGATATGTATAAGCCAAAGACAATCAATATTAGAAATCCAAGAGAGAAAAGATATTCTTTAAATTTGCTCAATTTTTATGCTGCTTCTAAAACAAAATTCAAAAGAAAGACAATCGAGTTTCGTTTTCCTGAAGGAACTCTTTGTCAGGAAACTATTAAGAATTTTATATTCATTCTTCTTAATTTTGTTGAAAACATCAAGTTAGTCAAACCGCCCAAATCAAAATCAATGAATGTGGAATATTTTTTAAATATTTGCGGTCTTGGTGCTGGTAAATCATTTTGCATTCTAGATAACAACCTGATCAAAGCCAAGATATGGATTTTGAAAAGGTTGATTAGATTTAGCAAGGTTCAAGAGTATAAGAACCAAGCTAAAAAGATCTTAACTAGGATTTACAGGGGATATGGAAATGCAAAAGCCTTCTAAAACGAAGCGTGAAATGTTCACGGCATTTGTTTCCAAGTATCAGGATGTTCCAGCATCATTCATAGCTAGAACTCTAGACTATCAAGATAATCTTGGAGATTGTTTTGATTCCATCATGGATTATGAATCTTTTGCAATTAAAGAGTTTGATAATAACAAAAATAAATGGAAAAATAAAAATTTGTGAAAAAAACAATTAAAAACAATAAATATCTCATAGTCCACAACTGGAAAAATATAGGGCAACAAACATTAAAAGGTGACACCATGCCAGTTGAAACAACAAGCACTGCCGACACACCCAATACGCCTCAAGAGCGTTCATATCAACGCATTTTTAGCTTTGTCGGCTTTTTAGTTGGTCTAGCAAAGAGTGCTGGTTTATTTTTGTTTGGTATTTTTCTTGGTCTAGGTATTGTTCTTAGAGATCCTCCACCAGATAAGAAAAATTTAGCCATTATCGAAGAATTGAAGAATGAAAATGCTTCATTGAAAATGTCATTGAAAAAGCAGGAAGAAGTTAAAATTCCTGTTTTTGGTGAAATAAAAAATGGTGTCGTAATAGGTCGCTGAAAATTATATCCATTCCTTCTCTTAATGTAGATGGGAGGCGATATGAGTTTTCTTAATATTGGTAGCTCAAAGCATCAAATTGGGCACTCATCTTGTGATGAATGCCTAAGTGGTTATCCAAGAAAATGCCGTTGTGGTGGCATGATTCATGCAGAGCATGGCGGACAAAACTCTCCATCAAAGTATCTTTGTGACAAGTGTAGTGACAGGTTCATCAAGAACACTTATGTCCCCAGAAACAAAAAGCCATTTTACAAGAACAAAACAAAAATAAGAGCTAAAAATGACAACTAAACTTTACACTGGTTATGGCGATAAAGGTTGCACATTTACCAAGCGTAACCCCAAAACGCCTAAGTATGACAAACTTATTCATTTAATTGGCGAAATAGATGAAATGAATAGTCATGCTGGCTATTTGGTTTATTTGCTTGAAAAGAAATTTCATCAAGCAGAATATGCTATTTTCCAAAATAGAATTCAATCTTTGTTGTTCCATGTTGGTGCCTTCCTTGGCTACAACACACCAATAAAGAAAGAAGTTCTAGAAAGAGCTATTTCTACAATTGAATATCAAATTGATGATCAAGAGAAGAAAAACGAACCTATTAAGAATTTCATTTTGCCATGTGGCACACAAGCAGCATCTTTTGCACATGTTTGCAGATCTAAAGCAAGAAGTGTTGAAAGATTGATTTGTGAGTATCTGTCCTATCAGGACGAAGTATCCGAAACTAATGGATTAATTCAGATCTTATTCAACCGATTAAGTGATTATTATTTTAGCTTAGCTAGAACAATTAATCGTCTTAACGGCAAAAAAGATCTTGTTTGGAAGGCAGAATCTAGTGAATACGATTTCTAGCCCTAAAAGACATGCTTGGTCCATAAATAGTAAAGAGATGGACCAAAAGCTAACTAAACCAGTGCTTGTATTGAACAAACATTGGATCGCCGTAGGAACCACACCGCTTTACAAAGCATTTAATTTAATATTTAATAATACGAAAAATAAACATAAAGCTGAAATCATTGATGTGGATTGCGCCCCATATACTTGGGAGCAATGGAGTCTTTTAAAACCAACAGAAAACGAAGAAACAATTAATACTGTTTCATGTTCATTTAGGATTCCACAAGTAATTAGACTTCATAGTTATGATAAAATGCCTCAACAAAGAGTTATATTTTGCAGGCACAACTTATACAGAAGAGATAATTATCAGTGCCAATACTGCGGAATTAAGCCCGGATCAGAAGAATTAACTATTGATCATGTTTTGCCTCGTTGTAAGGGAGGCATGACTACTTGGGAAAATTGTGTTATTTGTTGCCCTGACTGCAACAAAATTAAAGGTGGAAGACTGCCAGAGGAAGTAAAGCATCGTAAGTTTCCTAATGGTATGCGATTACTAAAAGAACCTAGAAGACCAAAATATAGAGAAATTAGGATGCATACAGTTTATCCAAGTTGGAATCAGTGGTTAACTGAAACATACTGGAACATCGAGTTAGAAAATGACAACTGAAAAGAAACCTTTTAGTCCTGTTGTAAACATTGCTCCACCTGTAGAAAAATTAATTGATATCATTGTGCCATTTCATGGGTGCTATGAATCTGTATCCAATTTGATCAAAAGTGTATTCATGTATTCACCTCAAATTTTAAATAAATTAATTTTAGTTGATAATGGGTCTGAAAATAAAGAATTTGCTTTGATGTATAGCGATCACCCAAAAATAAAAGTTGTCAGAAGTGAAACAAATTTAGGATTTGGTGGTGGTATTAATTTAGGAATGAAAAATGCAGAAAAATTAATAGTTGTTGTTATGCATAGTGATTCTTATTTGTCAGATAAAAAGTCATTATCAAATTTGTACAAAGATTTTGTTTCCATGAGAAATGATGCAGTCGCTATGATGTCTGCTGTCAGCGATAATCCTCAAGTAAATGAAAAAGTTCTTCAAAGAAAATCTGTAGTTAATGAAGACCCAAAAATAATAAAAGATAATTTTGTGCCAATGTATGGATGTATCATCGATTTAGCAGCTTGGCATGGATGTCAAGGTGTCCCCGAATTTCCCTTGGCTTGGTTTGAAGATGAAGCTTTCTGCTATAAATTAAACAAAATGAAATACAATATAGCAGTTTCTTACAGAAGCTTAATAAATCACAAAGGATCAATCACAGTTAAATCTTTAGTCAATAAAAATAAAAAAAATTTAGAAATTATGAAATCGAATATTCAGTTGCTTAATAAAATAAGAAAGTAATACTAAATATTTAAGGAGGAGAAAAATATGAATAATGTATTTACTAATACTTTGGTATGCTTGAAATCTGATGGGACAACTACTAATGTTACTATCAGACAATTTCCACCAAATTGTCCTAAAATTAATTACAACAATCAGTGCAGCACCCTTTACAGTGCATGGTTGCCTGCTATCACTGTTTGCCGTCAAGCTCTTTTCGTTTGATTTTTAATAATTTTTTCTTGGCTCTTGCAGGGATTTCTCTTGCCTTGCAGGAGCCATCTTTATTTAAATTCTTTTGTTTTTGTTTAACAAAAGTCGTGCTATCTTTCTTATCGTAATCACTAATATTGTTGTTACCACCACTAGTGAACTTTTGTATATTATAATCAATATAAAATCTTGCAGCTGCTCTTGCATCTGCAACATCTTCGTTAAGCATTTTGCTGGAAATAGACCAATCTGATGTAAAAGCTTGTCTGTGGATGGGGACAAGTTGTGCAATTGGGGTTTGATCATCAGGCTTGAAGCGCAAGGGCTTGAATTTTTGTGTAAACACAAGATTTATCCAAATGTCATATTGCATCCAATCTGTTTCCAACATGCCTTCCATGACAAAATATGGCTGTCTTTCGGGGAAGTTAATTGGAGATCTAATTTGTAAGCACCAATTTGGCGGTGTTTTGAAAATACAACCAGTATAAACTTGCACTACACCTGCTTCTACTAAACCATAAGTAAATTTTGATCTGCCGATTCCTACATGGTTCCATTTTTCTGATTTAGCTAACTCAGGTGTCCTAAGCATGCTATGAACAATTCCATAATCAGAATTGTCATAATCTTCATAGTTTTTATAGGTGAAATCTTTACCACCATGCCAAGTGATTTCAAAATCTATAGGTGAATATACCCAAAAACCCATTTGATTGGCAATTTTATAAGGCATACACCACTTGATGCCATTCTTGTCAGCAGTATCTTTTAAAGTTTTTTCTGCTCTTTCAATGCGACAAGCTTTGGGGTGTGTTTTGTAAACTGACAAATCTAATGTTTCTTCACGCATGGCGTTCTCCTGTCTTAATCGAGTGTGTTTGAATGCACTTGACATTTTTTTTGAATCATTCTAACCTTGTCTTAGATGGACGAATCCATCTGTTACTTGTGCCTTCAAAGGCATTGAAAGGAGTCTCTATGCAAACGATTGATGCAGCTACTGGTCTTTGTCGCATTCCATTTGCCAACATTAAGCCAGCAAAGGAATTTGACGAATTTGAATTTGGATTCTTCAACCCTCGTATTCTTGATTCAAAGAATCGGGAAAACTATGGATTTTCTGAAGAAGAAATCGAAAGTCTCAAAAATTCCATCAAGTCTAAAGGACTTATGGAAAACCTTCATGTCAATCACATCAACGGCGAATATGTTCTGATTGATGGTCATCGTAGGCATGAAGCACTTTCTCAACTGATTGCAGAAAACGCTCTGTGCTATGACAGGCATACCAATAAGTATGTCCAAGCTAACGACATCTATAGCAATATCATTGTCACTGTTCATCATGGTCTAAATGCATCTCAATGCTTTAGCCGTGCATTCGAAAGTGATAGTAATAAGATTTCTTTTGGTGAAAATGCTACCATCAGATTCATTGACTATTGCCTTGCTTTTGGCATGAATGAACAAAAGATTCTGGATATGTGTGGCAAAAGCATTTCTTGGTTGCGTTATGCAACAAAATTATTGCAAAAGGTAAATGCTGATTCTGATGTCAAGGAAGCTCTCCTTGATGGCAGGATCAATGCTTCTGCTGCCAATTCTCTTATGGAAATCGATGATGAAGAAGAAAGAAGCAGGATTTTTGAAACTGCTCTTGAAAAAGCAGAAAAAGATTTTGCAGATAAAGTAAAAAAGCAAGATCTGGCAATCTATAACACAAATAGAAAGTTGAAAAAGGCTGAAAAGCAGAAAGAAGAAGCTGAAAACTATGGTGATATGGATGAAATCAATGATGCAGATGCTTTGATTGAGAAGCATACTGCTGCATTAGAAGATCGTAAGCGTGAAAGGAATGAAATCACGCCAAGAATCAATAACAAAAACATTGATGAAGCTATCGATGATATTGATTCGTCAGACATTGAAAATCATGAAGAGGAAAGCAAGCAACCTAAGACTAAGCAACCAAAAATCACGATGAAATCAATTCGTGATAATTGGACAAAGGATGTCAAAGCAGCAATTGCCAGAGGTCATATGACCGATGAGCATGAAGCTATTACGCCAATTCTCAACAATTGCTTTGCTGATATGATCAATGCAATGTTTGAGGAGAAGATTTCTTATCAAGATTTCATCTATCGTTGGTCAACTCGTTTTGCAGAAGCTGGATTGTCAGACAATGCAGGAGCGAGTGTTGACAATAACGAAGAAGTAGAGTAACCTTTGACTAACAGGTGGGGAGGATCATTGGGACGATCTCTTTTTCCGTGTATCAAGCGATGCACAAGAGATATCCTCACCACCTGTTATTTTGACCTC
>JACCDP011575215.1_pt1 | contig 25230 bp, 21 predicted proteins | sample 7445841 | NCBI WGS metagenome assembly JACCDP01 (sample SAMN15323441, study PRJNA562643) | freshwater metagenome | isolation source: river surface water | place: USA:Blue River Watershed | collected 2017-08-17 | reverse complement strand
TTTGTCATAGAAATAGAGTGCCAGACATTTAGCGCTAACCAGCCATGCATCTTTTCAATAAATGAAAGTTATACTTCAAATTATGAAAACAGAGAAGGCAGCCCTTTCGCCAATTCTTCGCTCTGACACCCAGGGCATGATCTTGGCTCAGTTGTTTATGAACCCCGGCGATGACTTCTCTATATCAGAACTCGCGCGCCAGGCAAACACCTCTGCACCAACCGCGATGCGTGAAGTGGAGCGCTTGCTCGAAAGCCAGCTGGTTATCCAACGCTGCATTGGACGCGCCCGCCTGATTCAGGTCAACACCAAGCACGAGTTGCACGATGCAATTCGAAAGATTGTCGCGTTCAGTTACGGCCCTGCGGCCGTCCTGCCGGCAGCGCTCTATGGAATCGAAGGTCTTGAGCAGGCATTTCTATATGGCAACTACGCTGCCTTTCTCAAGCGCGAACAACCAAGCGAATCCCCCGAGATTGACCTTTTGTTAGTGGGTTACATGAATCGCATCGAAGCGTCGAATGCGGCTAAGCGCGCAGAGGGCTACCTAGACCGCTCAGTCAACGTGAAGTTTGTTGGTTCTCGAGAATGGGCAACAGAGAGTTCTGATTTTGCTGTTGAATTGAAAAAGTCTAGCCTTGTTAAACTCCTACTTTTCTAATGTGAGCGAATTGGATCCCGTTGTCCTAGGCAGAATCTAGACTGGTTGCATGGAAACCCTATTCGAGACAGATGAAGTTTTCGCCGCTAAGAAACTTTCACCATTCATAAAATGGCCAGGCGGCAAAACGGGCGAATTAACAAAAATCAAGGCTGCGGCCCCAACTTTTGCAGGCAGATTCATTGAGCCATTTCTCGGCGGAGGGTCGGTCTTGCTTTCGATAAACCCTCAAATACCAGTGGTGGGAAATGACATAATTCCGGAACTTGTCGATCTATATCTTGCTGGGGCCGGGGAAAAGCCTGAAATAGAAAAGGAACTCAGGCGTCACGCTCTCATCTGGAATTCCTTCAGCAATCTCGAAAACAACGTGGAACGATTGGCCAACGACTTCAGATCTGGCGATTTTGAAGTCGACACTCAGATTTTAAGGGTAGTCGAACACTTCAAAGAATTTTCAAAAAGTGGCGAAACTGCAACTCTGGGTGAATTCAAAAAGCGACTGACCAAGGATTTGCCAACTAAAATCGCGCGAATTCGTGCACTAGAAATCAAACACGAAAGAGAACTTCCAATAGATGAGCTAAAGCAAAACATTGAAGGGGCAATCAGGGCCGCTTACTACATGTCAATACGTGCTCGATATAACTTGGCACGAACCATTGGCGAATTGAGTTCGCAACGGAGTGCTGATTTTTTCTTTATCCGCGAGTATTGCTATGCATCGATGTTTCGATTTAATGCTGCAAATGAGTTTAATGTTCCATACGGTGGCGTCTCTTATAACAGGAAAGACTTCAATGCGAAAATTGAAAGTTTATTCTCAAGCGAAATGGCCAGACGGTTAAAAAATGCAACTTTCACGGTGCAAGATTTCTTTCACTTTATAGAAAACGTAAAACCTACGGCGGCGGATTTTGTTTTTGTAGACCCCCCTTACGACAGCGATTTCAATGATTATGACAACAGAGATTTTCTTGACTCAGACCAAGCGAGACTTGCAAAGGCTCTTGAGAGTTTGAAAGCAAATGTCATGATCGTAATTGGTGATACACCGCTCATTCGCAGCCTTTACAGCAATAACCACTGGAAAATTCAGACTGAGGACATGTTTTACAAATGGACTGTCAAATCCAGAAACACGCGCGAGACTAAGCACCTGACAATCACGAATTATTAGGGAGATAAGCTCCACGAATTTTCTCAATTGCCGCCGAAATCAGGCCCGCGCATTTCTTGTACTCATCCAGAACTATGTCCATGCCATCATCGCGATCACACACGAAATTCCAGAAATCTCTGCTAATCAAGAGCTCGTCTTTGGCGAAGAACTGAAGGACTCGTCCCTGAGTCCAAGGATTACCCTCGCCGAAGCGGTTGTAACCGGTAGCGAAATGAATGCTTACCCCCTCAGAGCTCCCGAGTGAATTCACAAGGATGCAATACTGCTCCAGAAGCGCTTCTTTTTCCGATCGGGCTTTCTTGTTGTCGAGGTCGCCACCGAGTTTCAGCTCAATTATGTGATGCTTTCCATCAGTTCGGTTCTTGAGAACGTAATCACTTTCGTGTCTCTTCGAGTGTTTAGACCCTTCAGCCACGGAACCAAAATCTAAGTAGTGCGCGATTTCAGGCTTGAGCTCATCCGCGGCATTTTTATAGCGCTCCAGCAAAGCGCCGATTTTCTCTATCTGCTGGGCGTAAAGCACCCCTTCCACTCTGCGAGATACATCGAAATTCAACTCTGCGATAGAAACAGCAATAGCTTCCATCAAGTTCCCTAAACTACTATCCAAAGAACGGGATAAGGCACTGTAAAACTGAATTTCCGCACCTAGAGCTGCGACAAAAATGTTGTGCACTTTCTTATTGATTACACCTTCTGGGTTCTTTACTTCGAGCATGTGCCTGAGCTCAAATTCTTCGGCGAATGACTTCACAGAAGTTCTAATGATTTCGCGTATTGCATTTTCCATGGGTCCCCCTCATTGACTTGCCTGTTGACAGACTTTTAGACGCTCAAACCGAGTTTTGCGAAAATGGCATCTTCGAATTGATCCAGAACCTCTCCTAGAGTTTGGCTAAATTCCATTTCCCAGTTTGGTGAATAGACTTGAAGAACAATTCCTTCGCGCGCTTCACCAAGAACTTTTGGATCGAGGAAGTACAGCCACCCCTCCGCTGTAGGCACAACCTCTCTAATAGCTATATACTGCTCATCTTGAAGAGCTTGAAAAGACCACGACTCCTGTTTGTCATCTCGGATGTCTAGGAAGAAACCAATCTCATTTCGAAGGTGGCGAGTTTGACCTCTAACCCAATCCATTCTGTGGCGTTTTGCATACCATAGGAATTTGAACGCGAATTTCCCGTTTATCTCTACCTGGACACGAACCAGATGCGTCTTATCCGATCTACCTGCGTCCACCATACGTTTCCACGACTCAAAAACAGGAATTTGTTCCTCGTAGATTTGAAATTGCAACACGTCTTGGCGTGTATTGAAAAGTTCCAAGCGACGCTTAACTTCCGAAGCAAAAAAGGCTGCTTTAGAGTTCCAAACTTCATATTCTTTGATTTCAGTTTGGTGGCCGCGAGTTTGCAACAGACTAACAAGTCTCGCCATTCGTTGTTCTTGCTTCACCGGCCTCGTAGCAATCTCGACCGCTCTGTGCAAACTGGCTAGCAATGCATTTCCAACCAACAGAATAAGATCCTTGCCGTCTCCTTGATCTGCTTCTTCAAGAGCTCTGTAGTACTCAACTCTCTTTGCCTTTGGTATGCCAACAGGCAAGTAGCCCGTCCTAATCAGGAAGTAGTCCTGGCACAACCTGGCAGTCCTTCCATTGCCATTTTCAAAAGGGTGAATCGCGGATACGGCCCAATGAATGTAGGCGGCTGAAACAAGTGGATGGCCGAGTCCAGACTCCGCGATTGAAATAGCTTCTTCAAGTCTGTCTTTTACTTCACCCCAGTGAGGCGGCTGCACAGGAGCCCCAGTTATTCCAACTTGCTTCGTTCGAAACGATCCAGGATTTTCGGATTCCCCGCTGCCAACTTCGATCAAACGATTGATTTCGCTAATGATGCGTGTTGAAAGCCTCGAGCCTTCTCGCGCTTCATTTTCAATGAATTGATTTGCAGCGTTAACATTTAAGATTGCCAATGTGGTGCGGCCGTCAACGTCGTTTAAAGCGTTGCCTTCAAGGACGGATGTCGTTATTCGGGGATTCACGACGATGGACTCGATTGCTAACGTGTCCTCAATTCGGCCTGCGAGCAATTCTCTGTCGATGACTTGACGCAGAGAATCTGGCAAGAACTCTCGCGCGAGTTCATCCGCAACCTGAGGAGTGAAATCGCCAATGCCTCTCAAATTGTCGAGCTCTCTGTCTATCTCGGCTGTAAGACTGTCAATTTCTGAGTCGTTCACAAAATACTTCAACGCCATCCCCTTAGGCTCGGATTGCGGCTATTCTATTCGGAAAATTGTGTCTTGCATTGCCCTTATATCCCACTTCTGCGAAAGGCCATCCGTGATTTCAGCACAATTCATATTCAAGCCCGGAACCTACGATGACGAGTTTCATCGCCTGGATGCCGAGATCGAGGCTTATGTGGAGACTATCCCAGGGTTCTTGGGGGCTGAGAAGTGGGTATCGTTCGATGGCCAGACCAAAAACTCTATGTATTACTTCGAAACCATGGATGCCATGTTTCAGTTATCCCGCTTCGATGCCCACCGCGAGGCCAAGGGCAAATACCAGAACTGGTATGACGGCTACCAGATCGTGGTCAGTGAGATCAAGAATTCTTATGGCGATGGGGTCGTTGAGACGATTGCGAAAGCCTAGAATCTAGTTACTTATCGACTTAGGGGAAACGATGCAGCAGGTAACCAACCAGAGCTATCTCAATAAGTGCATGGCGGTGGCTGTGTGCATCGAAGCTAGGGTGCCGGTAATTCTTTGGGGTGCGCCAGGCCAGGGCAAGACTTCGGTTCTGAAGTCCTTTGCAGAGCAGACGGGTCGAAAGCTTGAGATTATCTTGGCCAGCATTCGTGAGCCACAAGACTTTGCAGGGCTGCCAGCCATCTCAAACGGAACCATGAACCTAATTCCGCCTAACTGGGCCCAAAGCTTGGCCAACGATGGCAACGGCATTCTGTTCGCTGACGAAATAAACACAGCGCCACCGAGCGTTCAAGCTGCGCTCCTGCGCGTTTGCCTTGAGAAGGTCGCTGGTGACCTAGAGCTTGGCGAACGCACCAGCATTGTGGCAGCGGCCAACCCTCCAGAGATTGCTGCAGATGGCTGGGATCTCGCCGCTCCTCTGGCAAACCGCTTTTGTCACATCGACTGGGAGTTGCCAGGCGATGTGGTTGCGGCCGGCTTGGTTGGCAATTGGCCAAACGTAACTTTGCCTGAGGTTTCCGAAGAACTGATTGCCCAAGAAACCGAGATAGAAGCATGGAAATTGGCCGGGTTCTTGTCTTCTCGTCAAGATTTGGCCACGGCTATGCCGCAATCAACCGGGCAACAGGGGCGAGCATTTCCGACACCACGCTCTTGGGAGATGGTTCTGAAGCTTCTAGGTGCGGCCAATGCCATGCAACTAAGCGCTGAAATCAGACGCTTGCTTGTCACCGGTTGTGTTGGGCACGGCGCTGGCAGTGAATACCTGAGTTACCGCGACAACCTTGATTTACCAAGCCCTGAGACCATCATTCACGACCCAGAAAATACGGTGTTACCCCCTAGAGCTGACCAGCTTTACGTCATCTGCGGTTCTGTCAATGGCGCTCTGCTATCTAACTTCAGCGACGACCGATGGGAAAGAGTTGGCAGGTTTATCCTGCGAGTTAGCAAAGAGGGTCACCCCGACATTGCAGTCAGCCTTCTTGTCAAGTGGAACAAACTTGCACCGCCGGGCGCGCTAATTGATCGCCAAATAGTTCAATCTCTGAATCCGCTTTTGCAAGAAGCCGGTCTCAGAAAGTGACAAGAGCCGCCGACAGAATCATGGCGGCGAGAGTGCTTGCACGAGAACGTTGGCCATATATTTCGCATCTTTTGTTTAGCTTGCGACTTGTTCCTGTTACCGATGGCTCCCTAGACACTTTGGCGGTCGATGCGGGTTGGAGGCTTTACTTCAATGAAGAATATGTTCTCGGCTTATCTGTTGCAGAACTGGCCACCGACTTGCAGCACGAAGCCATGCATTGCATGTTGAATCACCATGAACGGTTTAAGTCACTCCGCGATTCTGAACCTGACCATCGCCTTTTCAACATCGCCGGCGACTGCGGCATAAACCACATCATCGAGGAGTCGGGGTTCGAGTTCTCTGAAACAGACCCGCCAGTTCGTTACAAGGATTTTCCGAAGATCAACGAAACAATGACAACCGAGCGCGCTTACTTCATTTTGAAAGACGAGAAAGACAAGCAGCCCCCTAGTTCAGGTTCAAAAAAGAAGCCTGCACCTGATCGTGATTGCGGTTCTATCTCGGGCGGCGATGCTAGAGATTATGAAATCGCCCCCGAAGACGAATCAGCCCCCGCGGCCTCTGAAGAAGTTAAAGCAGTGGTGCGATCCAAAGTAGCGGCAGATGTGGAAGCAGCGGCAAAAAGCGGGGTTTCGGTCGCAGGTGGCCTAATTCGTTGGGCCGACGACTTTAGAAACCCAAAGGTCAATTGGCGGCAACAGCTCGCTGTGCGCATTAGGGTTGCACTCGCGAACAAGTCGGGCAGACGCGACTACAGCATGATGAGACCCTCTCGGCGCGAGCAAGGTCTTACTAAGGCAGATACACAGATTCGCTTGCCTGCGATGCGCCAACCAGGTGACCCAAAGACCACTGTAATTGTTGATACAAGCGGAAGCATCAGCCACGAACTACTAAAAACCTTACTTGCCGAGGTAATGGGCATAACCAAAGCTGTTGGCAGCGCTCACGGCGTCGTTGTGATTCCTTGTGACTCGGTTGCCTATCCGGCGACAAAGGTTCGAAAAGCAAACGACGTACAGAAGTTGCAACTGCCAGGTGGCGGTGGCACAGACATGCGTGAGGGAATCACCGCGGCCCTTGCAATCAAACCTAGACCCGACGCCATCGTAATCGTCACAGACGGTTACACACCATGGCCCTCAGTCAAGCCTGTTGGCTGCGACAGTTTCATCGCTCTACTCACAACCAGCGCAAGGTCGGCTAAGGTGCCCAGCTGGGCCAAAACTGTTGTATTAGATTCAGACGGCTAAAAGCTCTGCCTTCTCAGGCAAGACGTGAATTACGAATCTTTCTGCAACCGGCCGAGACGTGGCACGTTGAATGATTTGCGAGTAAACACCGAGCTGCTGTGCATACTTGGCCATTTTGACCTCATCAAGTCGCAGATTGGTCTTGTAATCGAATACCACCAGCGAGTCGCCTTCTCTAATCACTAGATCTGCAAAACCCTCGACTAACAAACCTTCTGAATTGACTTCAGAAATCTCTAACTCGGGCCAAACCTGATCTGCGGCATAGATTCGCTTAAGAACGTCACTTGCCAGCATGATTTCAAGCATCTTGACCAGGCGATCATAATGATGTGCTACTTGATACACATCAAGTGCAGTAGCAATCTTTTGTTCAATCGTTTGGTCGACAGACTTTAGTTTGTTGTTAACCACAAACTCCATAACCAAGTGAAAAGCCTTTCCAAGTTTGGTAACGTCATCGCCGGAAATCTCGCCATCGTCATAATCAAATGTCATGGAATCTTCGTCATCTATCAGCTTTGAAATCACCGCATTAGGTGCGGCATCATCGTCACTTGGAACCGTTGAGCTAGGTGTTACCAGCGACTTGGCTCTTGACTTTGCCCGAATTTCATCAAGCTTTGCTAGCCATTCTGCTGACTCCGCAATGTATTCGGGTTGATTCGTTAACTTTGGCTCGGCAACCGGCGGCACAAACTGGTCAAATCTTTTGGCCAGACCCAAGTCGACCGTTGCAGCAACAGCTTTTGTGTACAATCCAGACCAATTGCTTATTTTTTTGAGCATGTTTGAAACCACCAGATGATCCTTTGCGCGCGTTGCGGCCACATAAAGAACACGTGTATGTTCTGTTTTTCTGTCTGTTTTCTCAAGTTCCTCCGACATTTGAGCGAAACCAAACGATGTTACGTCACCCAATTTGAACTCGAAACGACCAGCTTTGACAGATATCATGGGAGACCGTGAGTAACGATCTCGCGACATACCAGCCAAGAAAACTATCGGGAATTCAAGACCTTTGACTCCGTGCACGGTAGAAATGCGCACAGCGTCATCATTGAGGTCGTCTGTCTCCGGCAAAGACTCTCGAGCGTCTTCGCTTAGTTGGTCACTAAGCCAGTCAAGGTAGTCAACAACACCCAATCCACCAGAGTTTGACCAGCTTCTGGCCTGACGAACCACCATCTGCACACACTCGATTTCGAACCGCCCGCGAGTCGTTTGATCATATGTGCTTGCAATTCGCGACTCATCAAAAATACGCAAGAGTGCGGCTGCTGGTTTGAGCGAACCAACCTCTCTCCTAATCGACGCAAGAATGGTCAAACATTGATAAACGCGGGTTGAAGCCAACTCAGGAGAAGGTTCTCCGTAAGGTAGCGACCAGGTGCCGCCAAGCCTCTTGTAGGTAAGTAGCTCAAAATCATCACAACCAAATACAGGACTCTTCAAGGCGAACCAAACATCCAGTGGCTCAGCTACTCCAGCGACCACTTTAAGTGCGTCGATTAGGCCTCTAATGATCGGTCGATCAAAGACTATGGCTGAATCAGATGATCGATAGGGGATCTCTCTTACAGAGAGCTCATCAAGCAGATCTTCCAAAGCTGTTCTTGCAGGAATCAAAACAACCATGTCAGCGTAACTTGCTGGTCTCGCAATCTTTCTTTTCTCGACTTCGTCGAAAACCTTCCACTCATCAGCCTTGGCGCGGAAAACCGCTGAGGCAATAAATGCTGACTCTAGACTGCTATCCGGACCATCATCCGGACCCCCAATCACAGTAACGGCAGGGGAAAAATCGTCAGGCACAATGTTTGTCTCAGCCGGGAACAGCTCCAAAAAGGGAGTTCCAAGTTGAACTGACTCATGGGCGAAGGCGGCATTAACCCAGTTGAGAATCCTCTGATTCGATCTGAAATTAACTTGCAGTGTTTGCCTCATGCCCCCCATTGGTTGCTCACCTACCTGATCGGCAACGGCTAAGTAAGTATTGACGTCTGCACCCCTGAAGGAATAAATCGACTGCTGCGCGTCGCCAACGAGCACTAGAGAGCCTTGGTCTGGGGCAGACTGGCCGGCACGGGTCGTTATGAGAGAAGCTAGCTTCCATTGAAGCGGGTCAGTATCTTGAAACTCATCAATGACAATCAAACTGAAGTCTTGATGAAGCTTGCTTTGAACATCAGGGTTGCTTTCAACAAGTTCCACAGCCAAGGAAATAAGGTCATCGAATGTGAGTTTCCCCTGTTCAAATCGAATATCAACCTCGTTCTGAAGTATTCTCCAGATTTCCGGCAGGTAGCGCCTGATCAGATTCTCTGCGTCGGCGTTTTCTAAACCTTTGAGACCTTCTCCGAACTTAAGCTTGACCTCGTTTCTAAAATCCTTGGCGTCTTGTCCACCCAATGTGCTAAGAGCGAGTAGAGATTTCAATGCATTCTGAATGAGCTGGATACGCTCCATCGTGTATACATCAGAAGATACGAAAACTGCATTAAGGTCAGAGAGGCCTTGTTGAATTTTCAAAACTAGGCTTTCTTTATAGCCTGACCACTCTGGCTTTCGGTGTTCGAACCAAGCGTTGAGCTCAGCCATAAATTCTTTTACTACTTTCGCTACATCTAGTTGCCGACCACTCATCACATCTTGCTGGTTGACTAAAAGCCTCTTGTCGTTCAACTCAATGAAGAATTCACGCAACTTGGCAGGACCAACACCCGATTCATGCAAAAGATCGAAATCGCTTTCAGCCAAAGTGGCAAAGAAATCGTCTACGAAGCGCGAAGCGCTTGCTCTGACCGTGAGCTTAGATGTTGCCTGATCTTGCACTTCAAATGTGAGCGGCAACCCAGCCTCGATAGGAAAACTGCTCAGGATTCGCTTGGCAAAAGCATGGATTGTGCCGATTTGGGCGCTTTCGAATTCAGATAGCGCCGCCTTGGCCAACATGTCGCCACCTTTAGCTCTGCGTTCGAGTTCACTTCGAACACGGCTTCGTAATTCTGAAGCGGCCCTTTCAGTGAATGTAATGGCCACGAGTTTTTTCATGGTGAACTTGCTACCAGGCTCGCAAACCGCATTCACGATTCGACTGACAATCGTGGTCGTTTTGCCTGTTCCAGCACCTGCCGAGATAAATGTGGTCTCCGCGAGGCTGGTCTGGGCCGCCAGTCGCCCAGCTTGGTCAGACGGTACAAATTCCATTAAATCTGCCCCTTTTCGTCGATTTGTAAGCTATCTGCTGACGGATAGAGAACCTTCGAAAGTCTTGAGATTTGCCTCTGCCCTAACTTTCGGCAGGTTGCGCAATAAGTGAAGCTCTTCGATGAGGAACCCACATTGTGTGTCAAGAACTTTCCCGTAAATGAAGCCGAGACTAAGCGCTCAAGCCTTTCGCGAAGTTCTGTTTCAGACTTTTCAATGTTGCCTGCCAAAGCAATTGAATAATCAGAACCTGATAGTCCGCCATCGACTAGCGGGATAAACACTCGCCTCTCTCGATCTTTGCGCAAATCTGCTAGACCTACCTCGGAAGGCTTCCTGGCTAAGAAAAAATATCGTGATGAAACTTTCTTTGCTTCCCGATACTGGAAGCTGTTACGAATTGCATATTCGTAGAGAAGATCTTGAATTGCGGTTGTTCCATCAAAACTACTCTTACTGCCTGTCTTGAAGTCAAGGACCCCAACATGCTCTCCATTTGCAGAGGCATCTACTCGATCAATTGAACCCGCGAATCTCAATGTCTGGGCTGGATAGCCTTGAACTTGCACCGGAATCTGCAACAAGCCATCGCCAGTTTTGTGAAATGCAAATTCTGCGAGTTTTGGTTGGAGAAGATCCGAGTCACGCATCTGATGAAGCGAGTCCCAGTCATCCTCGCCGTCTTCAGGCGAAGCTACTTTCTGCCTAGCCGCTGCTTCAAACTTGAAGTATTCAGCCAGCATTTCAAGGAAAGATCGTTTGCGCGATTCGAACAGAGGTGCCCACCCAGCTTGGCCGCGAGCAACCATCAAGTCGCATTCCTCATTGAACAACAAAACAAACTGGCTCTTTGCTTCATCGCTGTAGGGCTTACCAAAATCAGGGTTTAACTGAGGGAACTCCTTCAGAAGCCTCTCGAAAGATTTGTGTACCGCTTTTCCGAAGTCAAGGGCCCGAACCTCATCAATTGAGTCGGCGTCTTCCATGTCTGAGATGCCCAGCACTTTAGTCGTGAAGAAATTGTGCTCGCACTTGAGAAACTTTTCAACCGAAGAGGCTGAAAGTGACTTTTCCGCGAAGTCAAAGACTGGTTCAGCGTCATGCTGTGCAAGGTTACCCACAAAATCTGTGGCTTCGGGCCTTAAGAACCAGAGCGCGGCCTCGAGCTGTTTGCTCTTTGTCGTTTGACTGCCAATACCGGCCGCACTTTGCTTTGAGTGCAAGTCACTCGTTGAGATAGCGCCTGACTTTTCAAGTCTGAACTCATTTGCTGCTTGAACTTCGATTGTGGTGTTTTTCTTGACCTTATCTAGCCAAGCGCTGGGCTTACCTTCGCCTTTGACCAGGGTTGCGCCCCTAGGGTAGCTAAACATCAAATGTCCCGCGCCAGTCGTCACAGCAGCGAAATTCGCCTCGATTTCAAAAACTCGATCTGAAACGCTCTTGAAATTTGTAGATGTTTCGCTCGCAACTAGGGCTTTGAGCGAATCGGGAAAGATTGGGTCTTCAGAAATGGCCTGTGGCAGCATGCCGTCACCAGCGCCAAGTACCCACAAGTTCTCAAAGTAAAGAGCACCATTTTGCGAGACGGGGCCAACGTAAATGCCTCGAGCTAGCTCACCGTGCTGCAATTTTAGTTGACGTAGTTTCAAGAAAATTGATTGGCCTAACGCGTTGAGCAATTTTCTAACAGAGCCTTTATCCGATATGGCCGAACCGTGAGCGGAACCAAACAGGTCCGCTAGTTTTTCATAGGTCAACCGCTCAATTGGCACTTTTGCTTCTGAAATCTGTGGAAAGAAGCTATTGATTTCTATCCACATCTGATCTGCAAGCTCTCGATGCGAACTAACCGATGCAAGTTTTTCGATGCTTGTGGTCAAAGCGTCAATCAGTTCGACGACGGTGCCTGCAGTCTCGGCCTGTCGAATCTCGTACTGTATCTCGTCAATCTCTTGCTGCTCGGTAATCCCAGCAAGAACGCTGCTCAGTTCTTTGTTTAGCTCAGGAAGCCGGTTAAACGCCGCTTGGAGCACGGGTACCCAGTTCTTAACCTCGTTAAACAAAGAGTTCTTGCTGACATACCGCTCGATCAGGCTGGCACGAACTTCTTTGCCATTGAGGGTTAGAGACGAAACTCTCAAAAGCAATAGCAAATCTGCGCGTGTGAAGGTACCAGTTCCTAGAACCGAATTGGCGACGGCGAAAAAGCCTTTCGCAGCGAGCGCTGCTCTTGTTATCGCAGGCGAGTCGGTAGCGATGCCGTTCCAAGTGATTTGAGCCTGCTCAAACTCGTGTTCAAGCAGTTCGGAATACTGATTTGCATCGCTGTATAAAACGGCAAATTGACTGATGTCATGGCCTTCTGAAATGCGTTTGGCAACTTCCCGAACCACGCCCTTAGCCTCTGTTTCAGGGTCTGGATAACTGACTACTTGAGCAGCAGACTCTCTCTGACCGCCAACCTGCAGGCTCAGGCGCTGGTGGTTATCAGCGCCAACAAGGTTTTCAAGCAAATTAGCCAGCGAAACCGGATAGTCACTGACAAGAGATATGACCAAGCCAAGACTTTGATTAATTCGCTGGCGCTGATCGTCTGTGGCGTTGTCCTCGATTAGTTGAGCCACCTCTGCGGGGCTGCGCTGCCCGAGCGACTTCACCTGCTCCTGTGTAGTGAGCGCGATTTCGAGCAGATCTAAAGAGACCTTTGTCGTGGACTGTTGTGCTAGCCCTTTGATGCTGCCAACACATTTGGAATTCAGAATCTGCCAGTCAAATTGCTTTGTATAAAAGTTGATTGTTTCAAACGACTCTGCGTGGTCAGCGAGCTTTGCGAAGGTTTCGTTGCGCGAAAGTAAAACTTCACGCAGCGTGTTCTGCCGCGCTTGGTCATAGGCATCATAAGTCCAATCCAACTCAGCCAACTCCGCGATCTTCGAAAGCAGGTCGACTTTGGTGTGAGCAGAGAATGAAACGAGTGAGGTCGAAGCTTTGATTCTTGCAAGCGAACGAAGCAATTGACGCCTAAATTGCAGTGCTTGGTGATTGCTTTCAACTATTAGAGTTATGTGCTTGAAAGGGTCGACCTTCTTTGCAGAGGCGACAGTTTCTGCCAACTGATCTTGGGCTTCAAGCCCACTCTTTGCAACTATTTCACGCACTTTGCCCCCGCTTTTTCTGCACTGTTGCTGAGTTTAGTTCACTTCGAAATACTGACATACCCGCACTTTCTTAGTTGACCTGGTGAATGAGCGAAGGACCCCTTGGAGTCTTAGTGACCTTGATTTTCGACGCAATGTCTTCTTGCATCTTCTCAACGTGGCTGATGAGGCCTATGGTGCGCCCGCCCTGTTTCAGGCTGTCTAGAGTGCGCATGGCGGTATCTAGTACTTCTGCTGAAAGTGACCCGAAGCCCTCGTCTACAAACAAAGTGTCGACACGGATAGCACCAGAGCGATCGCTAACCACCTGGGCCAGGCCTAGAGCAATTGCTAGTGACACCTGGAACTTCTCACCACCAGAGAGTGTCTCAGGCTGACGATCGCGTCCAGTGAATTCATCCATGACTTCAATGCCCAGACCTGCTTTACCGCTGCCCCTAAGCGCTTTGTCGCTGTGCTTCAGGGTGTATTGGGAGCCAGCTGACATCGACTTGAGGTGAAGATTGGCCGCATCGAGAATGACTTCGAGCTCTGAAGCCGCGAAATAGCTCTCAAGTGAAATTTTCTTGGTGTTAGGAGTTCTGCCGTTTACCATCTCTGAGAGTGCTAGGTGAGTCTCGTAATCGGATGAATACTTCTCAATTTTTGGAAGCAGGGTGCCAATTCGAGTCTTGCAGCTCGTCACCTGGGTTACTTTGTCTGCTGCAGCACCTAAATCGCGTTCTTTTTGTGACCAATTGGTTTCTGCAAGAGCCGCTGCCTCACCGGTTTCATCGACGCTCATCTTGTCTTTTGGAAGACCAACAAACTTTGCATCTGCAAGCAGCGTCTCTACCCGCTGTGAATTGCGAATGTACTCTTGAATCTTCTCTTCTAACTCGACGAGATCTTCAGGGGTCATGAGTGCTTTATCGAAGGCAGATGTTGAACTGAAACCCTCGGCGTCGCGCTTTTTCACAAATTGGCTATCGGCTTTATCGCGAGACGCCTTCTTGCTGGCAACATTGCCAAGCGCTTTTTGAAGTTGTTCCAGAATTTCGAGCAACGAAATTGCTGATTCATAATTCTCTCGAACGGTGCCAAAACTGCCAGCGTTGTTTTTAACTTTCTTCTGAATTTTGTCTTTTGCTGATTCAGCGTTCTTGAGCTCAGTCCGCTTGGTGGTGATTGCATTAGAAAAAGCAACGATGGATTTTTGCAACTTACTATCAGGTTCAAGTTGCTTGGCAATTGCACTGATGCGCTCGATGGCTTTAGACGATTTAGTGAAAGCCTCTTCTGCGGCAGTTAGCTTCTTTTCAAGCGAAACTTTGGTTTCACCACTGAATTTGGCAATCAGCAAATCAACCTCTTCTTTCAACCGCTTAAATTCAGAACTCGCCGAACCTTCTGCTGATGCAGCAGCAGAGCGAGCTTCATTTGCAACATTCAAATCTTCATTGGATACATTGAGATCATTTGACTTAGCTTTCTTAGGGTGCTCACTAGAGCCACAAACGAGACAGGGTTCACCCTTCTTGAGTTCTGCCGCCAATGAGGAAGCCAGGTTGTGTTTGTAGACCGTTGTGAGGGACTCTTGTCTCTCTATCGCTGCAGTGAGCGCTTTCAGGGCCGTGGCGGCCTTAGATTTGGCTTTGCCCAGCTCAGTTTGCTGGTTCTCGAAAGCGAGAAAATCAGTGAGTTTGTTTTGACACGCTTGCTTTGCATCGCGGAGCGCGTCGAGATCGCCGACATTCTTGAGCAATTCGTCGCGCTCAGTTTTTAGTGCTGTGCTTTCATTTTCTGCGTGCTCAGATTCTTCGACAAATTCTTTGAGCTCAGCCTTGAGTTCTTCAAGCTCCTCGTCGAGCTCCTCGAGAGAATCTTCTTCTTCGACGATGGGCTCAAGTTTTGCAATCAAAGACCTTTGCGTTTTCAACAGCGGCTCAAGAGCCTCGAGAGATCTCGGTGCTCTCTTGTCTTTCGGAATGGCTTCTAGCTCCGCCTCGGCGACCTGTAGTGCTGACTCTTCAGATTTCAGAGCCCCAAACAGACCGCTAACGCGCGAGGCCTTTTGAGCCAGGTTTAGCTGACTCTTCTCTTGATCGTGTTCTTTTCTGCCGGCATCAATCACCTTCTTTTCTGAAGTAAGTGCCACTAACTCAACCTGGCTTCTGGACTGCTGGAGTTTGAGGTCTGCCTTATCCTTCGCAATCTTGGCGGCATCCTTTTCGGCAGTCAACGTTTGCACCGATTGCTTGGCCAGCTCAAGTTGGCTCTCTAACCAAGCAACTTCTTCGCCCGCAGTTGGCACATCAACGTCTAAAGCTTGAGCGAGAACAGTCACTTCGGTTGCAAGAGTCAATTTGGAATCTTTGATTTTTGCGGAGAGTTCTGAAGTTTTTAGAGCTAGCATATTTTGAATTTGCTCAAAGCGCTTGGTGCTGAAAAGTTTTCTCAGAAGCTCCAAGCGCTGTTCGCTTGTTGCCTCGAGGAAAGCCTGAAAGCGCCCCTGTGCGAGCAACACAACTTGGAGAAACTCATTTTTGTCTAGACGAATTAGTTTGGACACTTCGGCGGCAACATTTTCGATTCCCGCTGCTAGGCAATGCTCTGTTCCATCAGGGTATATCTCAAAGATTTCCGCCTGGGTTGGCTTATCGCCGCCATCTTTTTTTGAACCGGGGATGGTTCTAAATATTCGATATGTGTGAACCTCATCGCCATCGACAAGCTCGAATACGAGTTCTGCCCTAGTTGGCTCGTCTGGCAACGAGAAGTGACTGCGCACAGATGTAAATTCTGCGTTGGCTTTTGAGTCCATCCAGCGAGCGGTGAAGCCATAGAGGGCATATGTGATTGCATCAAGGATGCTGGACTTTCCGGAGCCAGTCTGGCCCTCAATTAGAAAGAGCCCATCACCGTCGAATTGGCTGAAATCCACGGTTTGCTTGGTCTTGAAGGGGCCGAAGCCTTCTATCTCTAATGAACGTAGCTTCACTTTGAATCCTCCTTCAACTTGAGGCTTTCGAGCACTTCGTTGAGAACCTTCTGCTCTTCTTTACTCAGGCCCTGATTGTTGCGAACATCCTTGGAAAACGCTTCGATGATTTCGAGGTCTGTCTTGCCTCTCACGCGATCGCGATAGCTAGAAGAATTTGATTCGGCTTGGTTTGCCGGCTCTGAAACAACTTCGGCACAGAATGGAAAGCGGGTTTGGAGACGCTTCATTGCGTCTATTTGCCTGGCATCGTCGGTATAGACAACTCGAACAAAGTGGTCCTTGTACTTGTCGTAATCCTTGTTTGTCATGATCTCGTTGAAGGTGCCGCGCAGTTCAACCAGGTGTCGATAAATCGGAAAATCAACCCACTCAATCTGAGCATCCTTGTCTGGAACTAGGTCAACCAGCCACCCACCTCTAGGCTTGCCTGCCTCTTTGAATGAGTAGTGCAGCACTGCGCCCGAGTAACGAATGTGTGGTTTCAATTCAAGGCGACCATGGATGTGCCCGAGCGCGACATAGTCAACGCCATCAAAGACACCAACTGGCACATTGTCAACACCACCCGCGACGAGCGGCTCTTTTGTGATTGGACGTTCAGAATCAGAAGTTTCTTTCTCGCTTCCAGCTGCAAACGTGTGACTCAAAACAACTGATCGGCGCCCTTTACTCTTGCGTTTTGCAACTGCAGCACGTACTTGCTCCATCGCTGCGCCAACAGCTTTGTGTTGATTGGCAGCATCTGAAGGCATCCATTCAAGGTGTCGGTGCAGAGAAGGCTCGATAAATGGGATTCCGTAGAAATCGACAGGCCCGTGGTCATCCATGAGTTCAATCGGATTCATAAGCGACTCAACTTCGGTGAGTAGGTGTAATCCGGATCCCGATGAGAAGGCGCCGGCGAATCCGAGTTTGGTCGAATTGTCATGGTTTCCGCTGATTACAACCAGGCGAGCACCTGTTTCGAGAATGGCCCTGAACAAATCTCGAAGAGTTGCAACTGCGTCTTTGTTTGGGCTACCGGTGTCGTAGATGTCACCAGAAGCGACAACCACATCAATGCCGTGCTTCTTGATTAGCTCAGGCAGTGCTCCGAGCACGTGGCGCGCAGCTTCTAGGGTTTGGTACTCGTGGAAAGTGCGGCCGATGTGCCAATCGGATGTATGCAGGATTTTCATGTGACCCCCATCTGGTTGCTAAGAGCATAAACCACCCCTCTGACATAGGCTCGGGCGTTCTCTCTGGGCTGTAAATTGCTGCTCTAGCAATGTCAGAGGTGGCCGCTATCTTGAGAGTGTAAGGAAGATAACGAGAAAAGGAGAAATATTTGGGAGCACTAAAGGTCTACTACGAGGACTCAAAGCCTGGTCGGGCACACAGCACTGGAAGGGTCGCGATTTACCCGAAAAGCATTCGGTCTGAGTCTTACTCTAATTATGACGAATGGGACTACCCTCGGACCCAAAACGAATGGTACGTTGGCGGAAAAAATCTTCAAGCACTGCTAGTTGACTTTGAAGTCGACAGCACTAAGGAACTTGTGGCAAAAATCGAGACAGACGAAGCTGCGATTCTCAGACGCCTTACAAATTGGATCGCAATCAACTGCCCTAGAAGAAGGGGATCGTCTTGGTAACGACAAAACCCGCAACATATCTAACCGAGAGATTCCACCTGGCAGTGAAATACGCCACGTTCTGGCACAGGCATCAAGTGCGTAAATCGACTGACCTGACCTACATTCTGCACCCGCTAGGCGTTGCATCGCTGGTGCTAGAAGCCGGCGGAAATGAAGACGAAGCCATTGCGGCCTTGCTTCACGATATCCCAGAAGATTGCGGTGGGCAGGTGATGCTCGAGGAAATAGAGGCTCTGTTCGGCCCTCGCGTGGCCGAGATTGTTGCCGGATGCAGCGACACACTAGTTGAAGATCGTGCGAATAAGGCTCCCTATCGCGAACGCAAGCAAGGTCACATTGATCACATCAAGAACAGCCACGACAAAGGGCTTCACCTTGTAACTGCTGCAGACAAACTGCACAACGCTCGAGCCATTGTGACAGACCTACAAAATGAAGGCGATGTTGTTTGGAAAAGGTTCAACGCCGATAAATCAACGATCCTCTGGTACTACGACTCGATGCTAGAAGTTCTAGATCAGAAGTCTGTATCCAAATCAATACTCACTCCCCTGGCAAGCGCGATCGAGGTTATGAGGGGTCAGAACTGAGAATCCGTTACTTTGTCTCAACAGACTCTGAGCATCGGCCTCTAGCCCTATACCGGTTCAATCTTTCTATTCATGATGAGCGATGCTGGAACGGTTCAGAGTGGGTCTATACCGAGAAACCGAGCCGGTTCATGATGCTCGGCGAGGGGTGGCTGGAAGACATCACCGAAGAGAATGCCAGAAAGCTATTTCCCAAAGCATTCGAATAACCTAGTCGAATGGTCAATGAGACAGTATTTTATGCCGCGGTTAGCAGCGACGGCTTCTTAGCCGGACCAAACGGCGATATGACCTGGGCAGAGAAGTGGCTTGGCAGCGGCGAAGACTATGGATACATCCAGCTCGTCAGCTCATGCAGCGCCATGGTCATGGGCAGCAAGACCTTCGACTTTGAGTTGGCCGCCATCGGCAACCAAGACCGCATTCTGCCCACCTACGTTTTGACCACGAATCCGCAGCGCTATGACGGCGTTCACGGCGATGTGAAGTTGGTGGCCGGTGACGTGTCTGCGGTTGTCAATCGAATCACGGATGCCCACCCCGGCCGCCTGTTTGTCGTCGGCGGGGCCGACGTCGCCAGGCAGTTGCTAGAAGCCGGCAAGCTCGACGTGGTGGTGTTGACCACAACTCCCGACGAACTAAAGGTTGGCCTCAAGCTTTGGGCTACCGACTCTTGGCGCGAAGGGTTCGAGCTAAAGGCTCGCGAAGAATTCGCGAGCGGTCTCTCGCAAGAAACCTGGCATAAGACACGATAGAACTTTGAACAGATTTCCGTTCCAGTCACTTGCAAAACTAGAGGTTTCATCAAATCTGTATATTTGAAGAATAGGGGGTGGCATGAAAACAGCCAGAATATTCGAGAAGAAAACCGAATCTAACAGCGAAGTGCGCGGAGAAACAAAATACTCCGAGGAAAACTTTTGGGATATCACCGTGACTGAGACGGAGCTGATGCTTTCAAAAACTGAGAGCTACAGCAACTACTTGAATAGCTATGACTCGGATTACGAAAATAAAGTCTGGTCTATTTCAGTACCGCTGCCCAACTCGGCGTTTCCATTCAAGTATGAGCCAGATCAAGAACCTTGGGAATTCTTGAAATTTGCTAAAGGCTTTCTAGAAATCAATTCGAGCTCGGCACTCAACCAACTTATTGAAAGCGCAACAGAGGCGTCGCTGACAATTGACTATTTCTACCGTAGGTATGAAGGTTCCGGCATGTTTGAGTTGACAGAATTCGACTGCAAATTCGCATTTAGCTCAAGCCTGGATTTGTATTTCTTGGTGGCGAGAAAGAACGATCATTGGGCACAGTTTGAGATCGACTTTCCAATTTCAAAAGTCAACATGAGCCAGTATTCTTCCCTGTCAAATCTCTTGAATCAAGACATTTATGAAATCTCAGACCTGCTAGACAAGCTGAAGGATTGGGACGAGACTCAGGTAAACACGATCGACGGAATCTTCGACGGGCCAAGTGGTGGCAAAGTCGAGACCATTGACTTCCGCAAAATCACAGAGGAGCAACTGCGTATTTACTGCCAAATCGGCATAACTGGCGCACGTCAAGAATTGAAGCAGAGAATTGGCTTGGATCCGTATCAGGCACTACACGAATACACCCCGAGCGATTTGGATTACTTTCATCTTTGGAAAATGGTACATCCGGACGATTCTCAGTAGTAGTTCGTCGCTATTTCCTTTTCAAGAGTTGAAATCTCTCGCCCAATTTCGCGAAAGAAAGCCTTACGCACCTCATCCGGGGTCATGATCTCCAGCACCTTTTCTTTATAGCCAAAGATTTTTCGTAGCTCGCTCTTCATGTCTTCGAGCGAATGCTTATCGAAGTTTGGAATATAGCTTGATGACAAGCCCATGGAAGGCGATCTCAAAATTGCCAGAACCTTCAAGAACTTCTTGGGCTTAAAGCCTGACCATTTTTCGTCTAAAGCCACTTGCCTATCGACCATACGTTGAAAGTCGCTCAGAAGTGACAGGTCAGTCAGATGGACAAAATACTGCAGCCAGCCAATTCTTCGACCTTGATAAACGCAACCGGTGATTCTTAGATTTAGTCGCCATCGAGCCTTTATGTAAGGTGTTGCCACCGTCTTGTCGTTGCGAGGCATAACCCGTATGTTTCGAACCAGCGAGTTTTCATACTTAAACCGTGTCGACTCTCTCACCGAAATCATATTTGAAGTGAAGCGGTAGCCGAGATAATCGAAACCGAGTGCGACATCGCCTGTCGCTTGCTTGTCTTTGTTCAGACTTAGGCCCGATTGCGACAGCGAAGCTTCTATTTTGTCCGTTTCTCGGTTACTGAGCTCAGACTCCGTGACAAAAAGAATGTCATCGACGAATCTGAAGTAGCGACCAGGGTATAGTTCTCTCATCGCTTTATCAAATGTGGCCATAAACAGCTCGGCCAAGTGGTTTGAAATGGGCAAACCTTGAGGAACACCCTTGGTCGAAGAGGTGATCTCGAAATTTCTCTTGGGACCTTCGGCAAGCGTAGGTGTTTTGATAGCACTCATCACCAATTGAATTCCAGCTGAATCCATTTCGGTGTTGGACAAAACTCGCTCAAGTAAATCGTGACGAATGGACCCGTAAAAATCAGTCAGATCGAGCCGCAAGAATTTGGCGCTATCGGATATCACAGTTTTCAATTCCGAAACGAGTTTGGGAGCGTTCGGAGACGGCACAGGCGCGGCCAATTGAAGGTACGCCAGGAGAATCTTTTGAACCAAAAAATCACGACTCTGAGGAATTGCAACTTCACGTGGCTTGCTGTTGGCATTCTTGATAACCAACAGTTGCTTGTAAGGGCTGAATTTGTATTCGCCCGTGGCGCATCGCGCAGCGACACCTGAAAGCTCATCATCCGATAAATCCGATAAATCCCGGCCTTGTTGGCCGTCTCTGCCGGTGGCGGTTCTATTCCTCAGATTAAGGTCGATTGACTGTCTCACTTGGGGTAAGCCCCAGTGGGCGTACCATTCATCTACGTTTGCCAACACTCCAGAAGCCCCCAAAAGTCAGGCAATCCGCTGCTACACGTTGCCGTGTGCGCTCTCGCGCATTCTTTTATCATGCTAGGAAAAGCCGCCCAGAGGGCACCTAAGGTTGTAACTCTATATAGACCCTTTGACGGGCCAGCAACGGATTGCACCCCAAAAATACCGCATTTAGAGGCCCAAAAGCCACATCCGGAGGTTCTGGAAATTCCAATGTCAGTGGGTACCTATAGGTTTGCCGAGAGCCAAAGGGCTCTTGAAAGGAAGCCAGTTGAAAACCATCAAGTATTCCACCACGAGCGCAGATAAGTCGACAGATGATCTTTGGACACTAGTTGGTGAAGAGAGATCGACTGACGGTAAAGATGACGTTGAACTCACTTTGACCAGGACTCTTAGCGAAAAAGTCGATAAGCGCTTTCGCGAACACACCGTCAACATTGAATTAACTCCAAACGATGACTTTTGGCGCATGACAAATAGCAAGTCAAGCGCTGAACTTCTGGAAACTGCTCGCTCATACTTACAAATTGATTGGCAAAACTTGCTGTTGGCGTTCGAAAAGAATGCAGACCGGTTTGACATGGGATGCACTAGCTATGGTAGTAGCGTCGAAGAAATCAAGAACAGCAATGGCCAGCACATCCGCTATAACAGAATAGTCAACGAGCTTTTGTTCAAAATCCAGAAGGATGGAGAAGGACAATGGCTCAAGTTGAGTCCAGAATTGCACGACTTACTATTTTCAAAACTCAAGATCTCTTCGATCAAACAGCTAATTGCGGAGTTGAAGTTTCGCGACTATCAGAAATTTGGAACTCTTGAACGACTCTTCGGAGAGTTTGGACGTGAAATCAAGAGAGAAGAAAGGAAAGGTCAGAGCAAACTCCCCACGCTTGAAAGAGGAAGTTGGCTTCCTACAGCCGGTACAAGTTTCTACATTTCCAATTTCGACGAGATTCGATGCAGTGCGGGTCTCGTAATCGGAGAAAACTTTGATACCCTCGTGGAATTAAAAGTTGATCCAGACAACCTGCAGAGTAAGAGTCGTCTAGCTGTCCGAATACTGAAGGACGGTTACACTCTTGGATTCATCAAGGAAGGCTACTCCCAACAACTATTCAACTACTTGAATTACATCGGTGGGAGTGCTCTATGCAATGCAAACTTGAACTTCTCCCCGGTTCCGGAAGGGATTCCTCAGGTCAACGGTGAAGGTGGAGTTCCCGGCAACGCAATTCAGCTGGATTTGAAGATCCCTCAAATCGAATGGATTGAGGACTTGCTAGAAAACTCTTCAAACTCCTCGGGCCCTCAACTAATGAGTTTTGACTAAGCGCCACGGAAACCACACCTAAGGCATGAAGTGACGTTCTGCCCAATGGCATACAGGAATTGCGATTCAGCAACACCCCAAAGGAGTTAGATGAACTGGATTTTCTTTCGCGAGGAGCCGCCAGTGCTTGAGCGATCTGGCCCTTTCGATCTAGTCGCAAAGAGTCACGAGATCTTTTGGGTACTTCAAGCAAGTGAGAGAGTGGTAAAACTCTTGCACTTCGATGACCTTCGGCTTAGCCCCGACTATTCCATAACAGAGCAAATCCGAAAACATTGGGTCTACGAATTCAACGAAAACGAATTCCTCGACGTGGCAACCAATGAAAAGAAACTGAGCATTACGGCGTTTTTTGAAGAAGCCAAGACATTCACCAAATCAGATTGGCGATTCCTAGCCGCCAAGGCCGCGCTTGTACCGAAGGTAGCGAGATTCACAATTTCCCGTGAAAAGCGGGTTTATCTCGGTTCCGGAAAATTCGATGAGCCTCGACTCGAGATAAGCATCATTAGCAACCCACGAAACAGGACACTGTCACTTCGAACCATAGATAACACGTGGGCTTTGGAGTACGAGCTTAAGGATCAAGAAATTGACTTGCTTGTTGAAAACATGAAGTTTGAACTTATCGAAGGTTTGCATCTTCGCCTACAAAACCAAGATTTTGATTATTGGGTGTATCTCGCCGAGGAAATAGCCAACGAGGCCGAGTTAGTCCCGTCGAAACCGAATGACCTCGTTTGGGATGTGAATGAATGGATGAAGTGAAGGCTAGCTTCAAGCAAAAAGGTGAATTCAGTGGGACTACACGCTTCTACACACTGTCTTGCTCCGAAGAGCAACGTGAGTTGCATTTTTTAGAGATTAGTTTCGATTACCGATTAGACCTGTTACACAGTCGTGTAGTCATCAGGTCTGTCTTGGACAAATCGACTGATTTGCAAGATACCTCCTACCTTGAAGTTACAAACGATGAATTATTGAAATTGGCGGACAAACTTGAGGAGCCTGCCTGGCAGGCACTGGCCCAAGAGTTTCGCGAGAATTGCAATGTGGGCAGTGTCAACTTCGAGCGGCTATACACAGCGGCCCCTATTCATAGACGCTGGCCCCAGCAGGGCGGCGCGCAACTAGCATTCGACAATGATGGCCTTAAGCTCACTTGGACCTTTGATGATCTGAAAGTCAAAGCGCTATTACCCACTAGCGAGTTACAGGGCTGCCTGGACTATCTTGGCGTCGGATCTACAAACGAGTTGCTGCTGTCCATGAGCACTGAGCAGGACGAGCGATGGAGTGGCCTTTGTCGCTATTTTGAGCGGTTCGGGGTAACTGGCTCCCTAGAATCACCATCGCATTAGATCCCGGGATGCTCAAAAGAAGCCAGCATGCCTCAAGCTGAAAGCGGAACTAATCAGCCCAGTCGTGCGGGATATCGAGGTAGTCACCGTCTTGAATCGGGTTTTTCTCCAGATCGGCGACTGTGGCATCCCAAAATTCATCGAAAGCGTCACTCTGGTTATAGGGAACTCGAATGTATTTAGAGGTAGCTTCTTCAGCCGAGATGCCTCGAGAAATCATTACTAAAACCTGAGACTTGATCGAAGCGTCTAGAGGCTGCTGCTCTGGTTCCTCGTATAGTGCCATGATTACCTTTCTTTCCTGGGACGTTGATGACTCTTCCAAAGCCTTGAATGCATTCGGAAAAGCTAGTTTGGCGGCAGCTTCGTCGATTTCATCATCAAGCCACTCTTGACCAGTTAAGTATCTGAAGACCCGGTCACTTTTGTTCCATTTGGTTTTATACCAAGATTCTTCGATTCCCTTACTCGGGTCAAATCGATAAAGAACTAGCGGCTTTCTGCTGTGATCATTTTCATAAAGAACGAAATATCTAATATCTATCTCCTCTCGCAGCGAGAAGTCCAAAAACCTCTCACCCTTTATTTATACAGGCACCCTCTGACACAGAAACCCCGCCAGCCGAAGCCAGCGGGGTCTGTTGTGAAAGTTGAGCTTTAGCGCCCAGCCGAACCTTCTGCGTAGTCAGACTCGTTGTCGGCCTTGCGCAACCACGAGAACAGCTTGCGCAGCTCGCGGCCAACCTTCTCAATCGGGTGAGCCTCACCCTTCGCACGAAGAGCCAAGAATTCTGGAGCACCGGCATCCTGGTCGGCAATGAATCGCTTGGCGAAGGTGCCGTCTTGAATGTCGGTGAGCACGTTGCGCATCTGAACCTTTACCTCTGGGCCAATAACGCGTGGGCCCGAGATGTAGTCGCCATACTCGGCGGTGGTCGAAACCGACCAGCGCTGCTTGGCAATGCCACCCTCATACATGAGGTCAACGATGAGCTTGAGTTCGTGAAGAACC
>JACCDP010436945.1_pt1 | contig 25232 bp, 22 predicted proteins | sample 7445841 | NCBI WGS metagenome assembly JACCDP01 (sample SAMN15323441, study PRJNA562643) | freshwater metagenome | isolation source: river surface water | place: USA:Blue River Watershed | collected 2017-08-17 | reverse complement strand
TGCCCAAGTTTCACCAACGGAATATAATTCAAAATGTCGTACGGCAAAGGAATACCCGTGTGGTGGCCCAACCACACAGCACGAGGACCAAACGATAACACCACCATCACGACTGGCATAATCCACAACCACGATGCGAGCACATGGCGCGACCAAATCACACCCAATCCACCCAACCCCAGTACTACCAAGCCCAGTGAAATCGGCCAATAGCTCGGTGAATACTGGCGATACCAGCCCAACACTGCGTCCCCCCACCATGGATGCGTGATGCCAGGCGTCACAAATGTCAGTGGCGTGGCTGAAAACTCAATCTGGCGCACCAGATAATCACTGAGCGCGACGCCATCACTATTAGGGACTGGTTTGCCTGGTGCAATCAACGACCACGCAAACGGCAGAATCGGCGTCGCTACGAGCACTGCCATTACCGCCATGCGGATGAGCAGTTGTCGACACCACGCACCATCTCGGCGGTGTTGCCATATCAATACCCCAAACCAAATCGCCACATAGGTCAATGAAAAGAGTCCATAGTAGTGGCTCGAAAAAAATGCTCCTAGAAACGCAAATGCACCGAGCCATACCCCACGCCAACGTGGGCGCTGTGATAGATCCCAGAGTGCATACAACAAAATGGGAAAATACTGGATGGACAAGCGCTCTGCAAAGCCCCAATAGGACATCCAGACATGGAAAGGCGCAAACGTATACAGAATCCCTGCCAACCATGCTCCCCATCGATGGCGTGTGAATGCTTCGGCAAGCAAGGCCATACTCCATCCCGATGCCACAAACGTTGCGAGTGCGAGTGTGTTGAATGCAGTAATCGGGCCAAATAGGAGTGTCACTGGCGTCATCAACAGCCCATTAGCAGCCATCACCGTTTGCCAAAACAGCGATGCACCAGCGGGGTAGAATATTTGATCGGTGTAGAATGGGTTTGCGCCTTGACTGACCTGACGTGCCACCCACCACAACATCCATACGTTTTGCCAACCACTATCACAACGCTCGACACACCGTGTAGCTAAGGCACTTGACCACGTCGCAAATGTCTGCCAAAACAATGGCACACACAGCAGTGCATAACTCAGCGGTACCCAACACCAACGCCACCAACGGAGTGTATTGAAGCGGTGAAAAATATCGCTCATGGTAGTCTGTATACCTCCAACAATGGTACGCCGTCTCGCTGTATGGCATACACGGGTTGACGATTGCTAGCCACCAGCGCCCATGTGGCGCCCGTCCAGCCAGCAAAACGATAGGTCACAATCACGTAATCAGCCTCGTATTGGGCGAATTTCGGCGTTGGCAGACCCCACGCTGAGCCGGCGGCATCACTGCCAAACTGCAAATCTGCACGTGCATGCCCCGTCACCTGATAGGTCTGCGGGACATCTAGACTCCATGCCTCCACCCAGACTGTAGCATTTGCGGGAGCATCATCATTGATAAAATCAATCGCATCTGCATACGTTTCATTCCAATACGTATGATCCATTTGCAGACGTTGCGCCCCTGGTAGCCCACCGATTGTTTCACTATAGTACGACAACGTGTGTGGCCACAATCGGATGCCATCAGCAAGTGGCCATGCAAGCACCAGCACACAGATGAGCCATGTCAATACCGAAACCGCATAATGCAACCGGGACGCAAGCACATGCGCAAGCTGCACCACCGTAATGGCTGCCAAGAGTGCCATGAGTGGGTAAAATGCCATCAGCAATCGATCGTTGTCATAGACCGTACTACTCACCATCAATGCCAGCAATGGCATCAGCGCAGCGATAGCAATGAGATGCACGTAGCCACGCTGCGAGATGCCACGTAGCCACGGCGCCGCAAGTGCCGCCACCAGCATCAAAGATGGCGTGGTCATAACCACCATCACCGGTGCAAAATACCACGGTGGTGGCAACAACGCCGCTCCAAAAAACCACTGTGGAATCTGCCAATGATCGACAGTCACCCAACGGACATATTCCCAGATACGGGTAACCGGATCGACCCACAACCATGGCCAGACCGCCACAAAGATGGTCAATCCAATCGGAACGGCGAGCAGGATGCGCCACCACAGATACCGCTGCCGGTCATAGCATAGCCACCATAGTGCTACCGTCGGCAGCACAAATGCTGCATTGATTTTGGTGGCCAGGCCTAGCCCCCATACCACACCAAATACCACTGTCGCCCACCAGTGTTTTTGCTCTCGGACATGCCAAAAAAGCAGGATGCCACCGATATACGCCAATGCACCAGGGACATCGAGTGCTGCGAGATGCGCATGGAAAAAAAAGCGTGGCAGTACCAGCATAAATGCGAGCGCAACAAGCGCAGTGCGGCGACCAAAAACATGTGCACTGCTCGCAACAACGACACCGCACAAAAGCGCCGACAGCACCACGGCGGCAAAGCGATATGCATCGATAACATGCATGGATGCACGAAGTGGTGCACCGACCAACGCAAACCACCACTTCACCAATGGTGGGTGCTCGTGATTATGTTGCCAGTATTCGTTGATGACGGCAGGTGCGAGTGCATCGGTACCGTGCCGCCACAGTTGCCATACCCAATCATGATATGATGCTGCCGCACGCATGTAGGCGGGTTCGTCCCATGTCAGCCCCACTGCGCCACGTGTGCTCCACAACACCACACTTACTACTATCACCGTCACGACACCCAGTTGTGCTGGAGTAATCGCACGTAGCCATTTCATCATTTACCCACCTGCCCATGTATGCCCTGTTTTATTATACTCGTAGTCTGTGTCTGCGCTCCTTGAGAAGGCGTATAATACACTACATACCTGTCAGAAAGGAACGTAGATGAGCGCGCGAGCCATGATTATAGACACCGATGCTGGTGTCGACGACGCATTAGCGATTTTGATGGCGCTGGCTGACCCAAATTTTGATGTAGTTGGGATAACAACGCTCAATGGCAACGTATCATTGCCCAATGTGGAGCGCAATGTGGGCACCATTCTCAATGCCTTCGGTGCACCACACATCCCCATCTACCGTGGAGCGGCCCGTCCTTTATTGGTCGATGCGCCTGATGCATCCGACATCCACGGTGTCGATGGGCTCGGCGATGCCGGTCTGCGTGCACCACGCCCCCTCGAGGATACTCATGCAGCCCTCGGCATCATCGCACTCGCAAAAAAACATCCCGGTTGTACGCTTGTCACCCTTGGACCACTCACCAATCTTGCCATCGCCTTGTCAATAGAACCTGATTTGGCCAACTATATCGGCAAGACCTATATTATGGGTGGTGCCCCCAAAGCGAGTGGTAATATCACCCCGACTGCAGAATTTAATATTTATGTCGACCCAGAGGCAACTGCCCTGGTGCTCAATCGTGGCAATCTGCAACCTACCATGATTACCTGGGAAAACACGCTCGATCACCCTATTCTCTGGGATCGCTGGGAGGCATTGCTTGATGCGGGCGACATGGGCAAACGCTTTGTGCGCCCCATGTGCACTAATCTCATGCACTGGGCCAAAAGCCGCAACCGCCCAGGTATGCTCATGGCTGACCCCAAAGCCATGGCAGTGGCACTCGATCCCAGCTGCGCTACCGTCGAACACGTCTACATGGAAGTCGACTGTGGCAGTGGTGTGGGCCGTGGGATGACAGCAGTAGATCCTCGTGGCTTTTGCAACAAACCAGCCAATGTGTATGTGGGCACCCATCTCAATATTGACCGTGTGATTGAGCTGATTACCCAAGCAACCCGTGTGCCATGCCACATATAAATGCGACAGTATACCGAATGACTAAACACCATTCATTTCATGTTTGATGATTCATTGCCAAGGAGGAAGTATGCGTATTGTGTTTGTTGGCGCTGGGAGTCACATCTTTACACGTCGCCTCGTACGTGATGCATTGAGCTTCCCATTGTTGGCGAGCGCGACCATCGTGTTGCACGACATTGATACCGAACGACTCTCACATGCACATTTTGGTTGCCAACGCATCATAGCAGCCGGTCAATACCCCGCCCAACTACACGCAACCACCGACCTGGTTGAAGCCGTCACCGATGCCGACATCGTGATTACGACGATTGCTGGGTCATTCGATCAATGGCGTCACGATGTCGAGATTCCCGCCAAATACGGCATTGATCTCAACATCGGTGATACCCGCGGTCCGAGTGGCATTTTTCGTTTCTTGCGGCTCTACCCGGTGATGGCACACATCGGTGCCACCATCGCCCAACACGCCCCCAAGGCCGTGTGGCTCAACTACACTAATCCGATGGCCATGCTGTGTGGCGCACTCAGCCGTACCTGCCCTGTGCCACTCGTCGGCTTGTGTCATAGCGTACAAGGTACCGCCGAAATGCTTGCGCGCTGGTTGGGTGCACCAATGGATGAAATCACATTTACCTGTGCTGGCATCAACCACATGGCGTGGTATCTGTCATTTGAATGGAACGGCGTCGATGTATATCCGTTGCTCCACCAACTCATGCAGAATCCTACCATCTACAACGAAGAAATCGTACGCAACGAGCTCTTTTTGGCACTCGGATACTACACGACTGAATCAAGTGGCCATCATTCCGAATACAACTGGTGGTTCCGCAAACGCCCCGAACTCATCGAACAATACTGTACACCTGGCACAGGGTGGAATCCGGGTGCCTCGTATGCATCGCTCAAGTGGTACCAGACACACAGCCATAAATGGCGAGATGATGCAGCACAAGAACGCACGAATCCGACACCAGTGGATCTCAATCCGAGCAATGAATACGCGGCTGCAATCATCAATGCGTTGCAGGGTGGTGCAGTATTTCAATTCAACGGCAATGTGCCCAATCGTGGCTATGTGGGGAATCTGCCCCAATCGGCTTGTGTCGAAGTTCCTATTTTTGTCAATCGAAACGGATTACATCCTGTCAGTGTCGGTGATTTGCCCGCACCAGTCGCAATATTGACACATTTGAGTAGTCAGATTGAGGAACTCGCAATTCAGGGATGTCTGACAGGCAATCCTACACTCATTTACCAAGCATGTTGTCATGACCCACTCACGGCTGCACGGCTTTCACTTGCGGAGATTCGTGCGCTGGTTAATGAGATGTTTGCGGCATCACAACAGTGGCTACCACAGTTTCGCCATTATACGGTCTAGCGCAACGATTCCGTATTGACGTGCAAGACCATCGTCATGCCCACATTTATGTACTTATTTATAGCGTATACTATGAGTAATAATGCATATTTACGTAGGTATGACGATGTCACAAGATATATTCACCAATTCGAGTCAACCACGCGCATCCTCTGGCTGCTGTATCATTGGTTTAATCGTTGCAATCATTGCAGCGCTCTTGTACCCACTCAGGTTCATCGTCGTCGGGTTGTGGCGACTCGGTCCGCACATCATCAAATTTCTCTACTACTTCTTGGCGTGGCCAATTCTCGCCGTTGAATATGCATGGCGGCGTGGTGGTGGCTGGCGGATAATCGCCGTCATCTTTGGCGTGCTTTTTACCCTCGTGTATGGAGCAATCAATCTGGCGGGGATGTCTGCCGGTGACGCATCAGGTACATCACCGTCTGTGGCCATCACCACTGCATCCACAAGCACACCCACCCGCCTCATCACTGCGACGGCAGTGGCTGATACCCCAGTCGCATCACCCATCCCCAGCCCGACGACTGCCCCCGCACCACCCACCCAAACAGTTGCCGTATCAGCGGCAACTGCCACAGACGTACCAGCGGCAACTGCCACAGACGTACCAGCGGCAACTGCCACAGACGTACCAGCGGCGACTGCTACAGACGTACCAGCGGCAACTGCTATTACACAAGCAGGTGGTGCTACAACCATCGGCTTACGCAGTAGTGCACAAGCCATTGATCCGACATGGGTACAAGTAAATGTGGTACGGGTAGCTGACGGTGATACGATTACGGTCAACTACAACGGCGTCAATACGAAGGTACGTCTGATCGGCGTTGATACACCAGAGACTGTCGACCCACGCAAACCAGTGCAGTGCTTTGGAGTGGAAGCAAGCAACTATACCAAATCACAACTCAACAAGCAGACCGTCTACTTGGAATTCGATGAATCACAGGGTATTACCGATAAATATGACCGCTTGTTGGCCTTTGTACGTCGTGCTGACGGCAGCCTTTTCAATTACGACTTAATTGCTAACGGGTACGGATTCGAATACACGTACCAAAACAACCCGTACCGCTACCAGAGCGAGTTCATCGCAGCTGCACGTGATGCACGCGAGAATGGACGTGGGTTGTGGGCTGCGAGCACGTGTAATGGTGTGACTGGATCTGCAACCACATCCACGTCTGGCGCAAGCAGTGGGCAAGACCAAGGTGCCACCATTGCCACTGCTGCACCTGTCTTGACGGCAGCTGACGAGGCAGCCCCCTGTCAAGTCAATCAAATCAAAGGGAATCTTAATTCCATGATCTATCATGTCCCCGGTGGCGCCTCTTATGCCAAAACTAAATCAAACGTAGAATGCTTTGACAGTGAAGCAGCTGCAGCGGCAGCCGGATATCGCAAAGCAAAGCGCTAATTGTCGACGAAGACGGTATCCTCTATAATAAGTCCATCTCGTTTGCAGCGCAGGAGTATACCGCAATGGCGATTGAGCTGTTCCGTAGTACGTGGGGGATTGATGCCCCATGGGAAGTCATCTTTCCGCAGATATTTACCCAGGGCTACCGCGGTGTCGAGCTCGGGGTTCCCCTCGAAGCCCACGAACAAACGCGCCTACAGAGTGCCCTACAGCACAACCATCTTGGCTACATTGCCATGGTGTTTAGCAGTGGCGATACACTCGCCGATCATATCACATCGAGTACCAGTCAAATCATGGCTGCAATCGCCTGTGGTGCACGCCAAATCACCCTCCACGGCTGGCGCGATAGTAGCTCATTTGCAGATGGCTGCACCTACATCGAAGCCATCCTGACACTCGAACAACGCCTCGGAATCGCCATCGCGCATGAGACGCATCGTGGTCGCCTGCTCTACAATCCGTGGCACACTGATACCTACCTGCAACGCTACCCCGCAATGCATATCTGTGCGGACTATAGTCACTGGGTTGTGGTTGCGGAGCGCCTGCTCACCGATGCCGAAGCCATCTTTGCCCGCTGCGCACACCACGCCATCCACGTACATACCCGCGTCGGACACGCCCAAGGTCCACAAGTTGCCGACCCCAGCTTGCCACGATTTGCTGCCGAGCATGCCGCACACGAACACTGGTGGCAACTCATCGTGGCGGCTCAGGCTCAGCAGTCACGCCCACTCACAATGACCCCCGAGTACGGACCACCTGCATACCAAGCCACAGATGCCACCACCAATTTGCCACTCCGACCACTCACCGAAATCGTCGCATGGCAGACAGCTCGCCTGCGGACTCTCTTTGCCATTGATTAATACGCCATACACACCAGCACTGCGCAATGGCGTGGTGCTGGTATATCTGCATCACACAAATACACGCATCACGTGCGTATAGTTGAGCAACACAATCAACAGCCCCACTGCTACCATCAACAGCCGTTTGGGCAGTTTACCAGCCAAAAGTGCTGCGAGTGGCGAAACAGCCATCCCGCCAAAAATCAGGCCAACGACCGTCTCCCAAGCCTGCACGTTTACGATAAAGGCCAACGAGACTCCACTCACCATGGTCACAAAAAACTCAGCTGCATTGACCGAGCCAATTACCTGCTTTGGCTCACGTCCCGTGCCGAGCAATGTCGACGTGGCAACTGGCCCCCACCCGCCTCCACCAATGGTGTCAACAAATGCGGCTACAAAGCCGACCACCCCTACGGCCCAGCGTGATGATACGTCGTAGTGGATATTCGCCAACGCCTTGATGATCAGATAAATGCCCATCACTGCCAAATACACACCTATCCACGGTTTGAGCACATTCCCATCAATCCACGTCACCAGACTCACCCCGACAAGTGCGCCGATGACTCCCGGCACCACCAAGCGCCGAAACAACGTGCGGTCAATGTTGCCGAAACGCCAATGACTTAAGCCAGATGTGCCCGTGGTAAAAATCTCTGCCATGTGGGTGGATGCGGTCGCAACTGCAGGCATTGACCCCGTCGCCAACAAAAAGCTTGATGCTGTCACTCCATAGGCCATGCCCAGCGCCCCATCTACGATTTGCGCGACTCCCCCCACGATGAGCCCCCACATCAATGCCTGACTATCGATGATTTGCCCTGCTGCCTGCCACCGTGTATAGCTGACAACGAGTGCCACTACCACCAATATCAACCATAATCCGACCACGAGTCGGCGCCGTGGTCGCCCGTGCTGATCTGCCATTTCGTACACCAACTCCATATCCTATTTATCCTAGTGATTTAGTATATTTTGCTATAAATGGGATGTCAAGTATGTTATAAGCACTTGTGATGTTTCAATTTTTATGTCAATAAAGCACTCGCATGTGTACCAGACAGGAGCGCCAAGGGGATACCCCCCCCCGGGTGAGTACCGCCACCACAATAGATGAGCCCCTGCACTCGTGGATCGCGCTGCGTTGGCCGCATAAACGCGCTGGTCATTGTATTGGAGGCGAGTCCATAGATGGATCCGGCAGGAGCATTGTACATGTGCGCCAAATCGTGGGGTGTGATGATGTGTTGTACGCGAATGTGCGTGCGGAAATCGGTCAACCCAAACGATTCGAGCCGTGCTGCGAGTTGGTCCACATACGGATGCGCCTGAGTATGCCAATCAATGCGAGATTGTTGCAACGGCGGCACATTAATCAATGCAAACACATTTTGGCCACCTGCTGGCGCATGATCGGGGTCATACGCAATCGTGTGATTGAGATAAATGGTGGGGGTGGCATGCAACCGTCCCGCATCTGTATCTGCAAATTCTGCCCGATAATCGGGTGAGAAGCAGATCGTGTGATGATCGAGCTGCGCATATTGTGTATCGAGCCCCCAGAGCACGACCAAGCCACTGGTAGCGAGCTCACGCCGTGCCAACTGCTGCGCACGTGCCTGCCCACCATCGACCAGCTGTGCGAGGGTCATTTGCGGATCCACGTTGCTAATCACGCGCGTGGTTTCAATGACATCACCATCACTCAAGTGCACAGCGGTTACCCGTCGATTGTGATGTGTGATACGCGTTGCCCGAGTATTGAGCCGAATCGTGACACCCACCCGTTGCGCAGTGGCAGTCAAGACTTCAGCGATACGGTACAAGCCGCCACGTACGTAGAATGCTCCAAGGCCGAACTCAGCCCAAGCAATCAAATTAAACGTGGCTGGTGTACGGTACGGTGAAGAGCCGTTGTAGGTGGCAAAACGATTCATGACTTGTTGCATGTGTGGGCTTTCAAACGCCTGTGCCACTGCCCCCGCCATCGTACGCATCCCATCGAGTGCCCAGGCATCCCGCAACAGCCGTGGTGTGAGCAGACTACGCCAACCATCAAATGGCGCATACAAAAACGTATCTGCACACACATCCCACAAGCGTTGCGCATAGGCCATATAACGCATGAAGTTGCCCACATCGCGTGGATGAATTGCCGCGATACTCGCCTGGAGCGCCGGCAAGCTCGCATATGCATCAAAGCGTGTACCGTCTTGCCAAAGATAACGGCATGCCGACGGCAACGGGATGAGGTCGAGCTCATCCGCAAGTGAGCTCCCCGTGGCACGCAACAGGTCATCAAGCACCCATGGCATCGTCAAGAGCGATGGACCGATATCCCAGACAAAGCCGTGGTCGCGTACGATATTGAGTTTGCCACCTAGGGCATTGCGTGCCTCAATCAAGGTCGTATCATAGCCTGCGACTGCACACCGTATCGCTGCAGCCATACCACCCAGCCCACCCCCAATGACGACCACACGTGTCATATTGCATCCTCATTGCATTGCTTTTCTTCGTTATACCACAGCCTTCCACTGTCCAAATCAGACACAACACCCACAATACTCTGCACGTTCGTACAAATTCTGTATAATATGCGCACTGTACCTCATCAATAATTGAAACGAGGCATCTATGCATGGCAGGATTGTATGGTTTCTGGTGCTCTGCGCCGTGCTCACTGGGTGCCAACTGCGCCCACCCCCAGCACCACGTGACAGTGCGCCATTGCGTACCCCCACCCAGACGAGCCACACCAACGATGATCCAAACGCATTTAGATTGACGAGTCCGCTGGTTAGCAATGGTGGTACCCTGCCCGCCACCTTTACCTGTGACGGCACGAGCGAAACACTCCCGCTGGTTTGGGCAAATCCACCTGCCACCACCACGAGTTATGCCATTGTCATGCATCACACTGCCGCTGCAAACGATGTGCATTGGTACTGGGTGCTCTACGACATCCCTGCAGATGTCACACAACTCGCCCAAAACAGCACGGGTGTTGGGTCGCTGGGCACCAACAGCGTCAATGATCGCAACGAATATGCACCACCATGCTCCAAAGGACCAGGATTCAAAACATACACCTATACCATCTACGCACTCTCTGCACCACCACAACTTACATCTGGTGCAGTCGATCGTGACACGTTGTTGGCCGCAATCAGTGATACCACAGTTGCAAGTGCCACACTCGATGTGGTATATAGCAGACCCTAGGAGCAACACATGCTACTAACACGACGGGCATTTATCAGCGTGGTTGGCATCAGTCTTGGGCTGACTGCCTGCCAGCTCCGCCCACCCCCAGCACGGCGCGACCAGCCCAATGCCACACCCGTACCGCCAGTTGCGTCACAGGTGGTCGTGACACACACCCCTGCCAATCATGCGGTAGTCACACAACAGGTAGCCGCGCAATACAGCTTTGCTGCATTTGCATCACGTGTCCGCACTCATCAAGACGAGCACACGCTCTATATCGAATCAGACGGTATGCCCGACCACCCCATGATGATCGGTATTCGGAGCTGGCAACAGCAGGTTCCCATACCACAGGACTACACGGGGAGCAACGCCTGGCAGCTGCCACGCCAACCACAGATTGCTGAGACGCCGATTTCAGCCAAATCTGCACTCTACCGGGGTGCCATCGCCATTGCAGCCAACGGTGTGCCGATATTTAATGCGCTTAACAACCGTGGCGAAGACGCATTACTTGCGGGGGAACTCGATGAATGGGGGGGACACTGCGGGCAAGGCGACGACTATCACTACCACGTGGCACCACTGCATTTACAAGCGATTGTTGGTGCAACAAACCCCATTGCCTACGCACTTGACGGCTTTCCAATTTATGGCAATACAGAGCCGGATGGGAGTCCGATGCAAGCACTCGATGAATTCAATGGGCACTATGACGCCAGCGGCAATTACCACTACCATGGCACTACTACCTACCCGTATATCAATGGGGGGTTGCGGGGCACAGTGGTTGTGCGCGATGACCAAATCGAGCCACAGCCACACATCCATCCGGTACGCCCGCCCCAACAACCGTTGCCAGGGGCAGTGATTACCGACTTCCACATCGTGAGTGAGCAATCGTATGTGCTCACCTACACCCGTGACGGCGCCACACACACCGTCGAATACACCCGCAACGGGGATACGTATACATTTGTCTTTAGTGATGCCAGCGGCACACGCACCAGCGAATCATATCGCATGCCGCCGCCATAATGTAGCATCCACCCTGCGGCACTCAGCCGCAGGGTGGAGCGCAACACTCAGTTCAAGAGCGGCTTGCTAGTCAGATGCCAACCACTACAATGTGGGCATTTATAGGTGCGTGATTCGAGCCGGCGTGTCGGGAATCCCAAGCGCAATGCCTTGGAGTGCTGGCGTCTGATTTGCCCCAACACGAGTTTCGCATCATGCCGACTGCGATACCGCTGTTTGAGACTGTGGCTACACAATGCGTAGCGATGGGCTGGGCGAGCAACGTAACGTACCACGGGCAACCTCTTTCATCAAAAAATAACACTGCACACGAGCGACATGTGCAGTGTTATTTTACCACTATTACGTTGTTCGTCAAGTTTATCCGAATCACTGTGATTTATGTGTTTTTGGGTCACACATGCTGTGCGTATGCGTCTGCTAATTCACCAATCCTAACGCCGTAGCCAGCTGTGGGTCACGACACAGCGTTTCACCATCAGCAGGCTGTCGGTTCGCCACACACGGCACAGTTGCACGTGCATTTGCATCATCATTCACGATAATATCTGGCATAATACCGACACCATGGATGGCAGATTTATTGGGTGTCAGCCACTGCGCAATGGTCAGTCGCACCGTACCACCATTGGTCAGCGGATAGATGTTTTGCACGATGCCCTTGCCAAAACTTTGTGTCCCCACCACCGTGGTACGCGGATAACGATCACGCAAGGCGCCAGTCACTACTTCGCTCGCACTGGCCGTGCCACCATCCACAAGCACCACTACTGGTACGCTGGGCTGGGCAAACGCATCTGATGGTGCAATGGTCAGCAACTCGCGTTGCACACCCGTGGCACGCTCTTCCCACAATGCGGTCCCCGCATAAAAAAGCCCTAACACGGCCTGCGCACTATCGAGGAGTCCACCTGGATTCCCACGGACATCGAGCACATAGGCCTGCGGCTGTTGCGTAGCGAGTTCACGCATTCCCGTTGCCAAAATCTCCGGAGTATTTCCTTTAAATTCACTGATGCGAATATACGCCACCGTATCATTCAGCATGCGCCATTCCACACTGGGGATCACGATTTCGGCACGCGTCAGCATGACATCAAAGGGTGTCGCATCACCACGCCCAATCCGCAATGTCACCGTAGTACCTGCTGCACCACGAATCAGCCCAGATACGCTGGTAATTGCTTCGTCGCTGGCTTTTTCCGCCAGTATCGTCGCCACATCCACCCCATCAATTGCCACAATCACATCATTGACTTGGATGCCAGCTGCTGCTGCTGGCGCATCGGGGATAAGTTTCCAGATTTGCACGACCCCCTCACTCAAGCGCACATAGACGCCAATACCGGCGGTACGCCCCTGCATGTCGTCTTGGGTTTGTTGTGCTTTCTCTGGATCTTGATAGAACGTATATTTATCGTCGAGTGTGGCCAACATGCCACTTATGGCTCCTTTTATCATGCGTGTGTGATCAATATTGGCACGTTGATAAAAAACGGCATCCACCACCTGCCACGCCTCCCAAAAGGGCGCAAAGGCCGTACGCAGTCCCCACGGCGTTTGCAGTTGTGCCAGTGTACCCGGGCCAATCACCCGGGCCACATCACCCATATACGGCGTGGCTGCCAACAGCATGGCACACAACCACCCAGCTACAAAGCCGATTATGATACCGTGCCAACGCATGATTAAGTATCTCCGTCAAAGTCGCCAGCCTGTGCCAGCAGCATCGTCGCAGCCACCAGCGGCGCTGTTTCAGCACGCAGAATACGACTCCCCAATCCCACTGCCTGCCATGGTTGTTGCATCAGCCAGGTCAGTTCATGGTGCGAAAAACTGCCCTCGGGGCCAGAAATCAACCAGACCGGGCGCCCCACCTCACAGGGCGCGTGGCGCAACGGCATCGTACCAGCGCCCTCATGGCACCAATACACGTGGGCGCCGTGCGGCGGAGCCAGCGCACGTATCGCACAGGCCGCCGCCAAGTGTGGCACCACGCCACGGCATGATTGCTCGGCGGCCTCGCGCAAGATGCGTTGCCAGCGGGTGATTTTTTGTGCAGAGACCTCACCATCATGGCGACTATGGTCGGCTTTGAGTGGCACAATGGCACTGACGCCAATCTCGGTGGCTTTTTGCAACAGCCACTCAAAGCGCTCGGGACGAATCAGCGATACTGCCAACGTCACGTGCAAGCGGGGTTCGCCACCAGCGGACATCGTCGCAATCACTCGCCATGCTGCTGTTTTGGCCGAGATAGCAGTGATTTCGACATGCGCCGCCTGTCCCTGCCCATCGAGGAGCAGCAGTGCATCACCCACACGCACGCGCAACACGCGCACCCACTGATGGAGCAAGTCACCATCAGTGGTACTACCACGCTGGCAGGTTGCAGCATCCACAAAAAAGCGGTGCGTGTTGGCAATCTGCGGCGCCATGACTAGGCGTCTCGGCGATGTACCAGCGCCACCCAATCACCTTCACTCCGGCGATCAATGCGCGTCAGGCCAGCAGAGGCAAAGGCGATGGCAACCTCATCTTCACGCTCAGCAATGATGCCCGAGCTAATCAGGATACCACCCGGTTTGAGCGCATCTTTCATGTCATCGGCGAGAAAGACCAGCACCTTGGCAATCAAATTGGCAGCAATCAAGTCACACGCCACCGATTGTGGGTCAATGGCCACCCCGGGGGGGACTTCTGGGGCGTCCCAGCTCAGCCAGTGGCCGAGCGTATTGCCACGCCCCAAACTGCCTTCGATGATTTTCATGCGATGGCTGACGCCATTGGCCTCGGCGTTGATGCGAGTCGCATCCACTGCGATTCCGTCGGTATCGATGGCGATGATTTCACTCGCCCCCAGATAGGCCTGTGCGATTGCCAAGATTCCCGAGCCACAGCCGAGATCCATCACCCGCGTGCCCGCTTGCTGGTATTCCTCGAGGAACTGACAGCACATGCGCGTGGTGGGATGTAACCCGGTACCAAAGGCCATACCCGGGTCGAGTTTGAGGACAATATCATCGGGTTGCGGCGTGTATTCATGCCACGACGGCACGATTACGGTACGGCGGCCGATGCGTTGCACCGTATAATGGCGCTTCCACGCTTCGGCCCATACTTGTTCTTCGAGTTGGGTAATTTTGAGTGCACCCACTTTGCGCAGTTTGCCAAAGTACCACAACGCTTGTTCGAGACGGGCGCGAGTCTCTTCGCTGTGTTCATCGACGGGAATCCACGTGCGCACCACCACCGGGCGTTGGGTGTCATACGTATAATCAGGGCCATCGGCGCCGTGGATCACGGGTTGGTCGACAGCCACGCCGCCGTTGTACCCGTACTGTGCGAGCAGCTCGCTGACAGATTCTACCGCCTCGGCTTCGACTTCCACACTACATTCGAGCCATGCCATCGTTTATGCCTTCCAGCGCGTTCCTTGCGCACTATCTTCGAGTGTCACACCCAAATCTGCCAGACGATTGCGCACCACATCAGCCAACTGGTATTGCTTGGCTTTGCGCAACTCAGCACGCAACTCAATCAATAATTCGATGAAGGGTGCTGCTTCGGCGACTTTGCTCGGGCCATCGCTGAGCGTCATCCCCAATACACCACACAACGTGCGCAATTCTGCTTGCGCGGCGTCAAATGCCACACCACTCACCCCCGCATCACGCGCCACGTTGATGGCACGCACCAGCTCAAACAGCGTTGCCAAGGCAACAGAAGTATTGAGGTCGTCGTCCATGGCCGCCACAAATGCTGGGCGGGCAGCTGCCGTGGCTGCCTGCAGGCGCGTCACCCCTTCACCGTTCGTCGTGGTGCCAGTAGCCGGCGCCAAGGCACTCTTGATGCGGTCAAGCTTACGTTCTTGGTCGGCAACAATATCAACGCCATAGGCGAGTGGATTGCGGTAGTAGCTCGACAGCACCACCAGGCGCAAGGCATCCGCGGGGTGTGTACTCAAAAATTCACGGATGGTGACCACATTCCCCAGCGATTTGGACATTTTTTCGAGCTTGTAGCTGCCGTCCTCGAGCTTGGTCTGGATTTGTAGCATGCCGTTGTGGATCCAGTGGCGCGCAAACGTCTTGCCAGTCAGGCTCTCGCTCTGGGCGATTTCGTTTTCGTGGTGCGGGAAGACCAAGTCATTACCGCCGCCATGAATGTCGATTTCTTCGCCCAGATGGTCGAGACTCATGGTCGAGCACTCGATGTGCCAGCCCGGGCGCCCTGGTCCCCATGGGCTCGGCCAGGCCGGTTCACCCGGTTTGGCACCCTTCCAGAGGGCAAAGTCGCCAGGGTGCTCTTTGCGGGCATCCACATCAAAGCGCGTCCCCGACACCATGTCGCTCAAACTGCGCCCCGACAAGCGTCCGTAGTCGATATCTTTGCTGACGCGGAAGTAGACATCACCATCGGCCGCATACGCATAGCCCTTGCCAATCAAGTTTTCGATGAACGTAATAATCTGCGGCATTGATTCAGTCACACGCGGGTAAACAGTAGCTGGCAGCACGTTGAGCGACTGCAAATCGTCCAAAAACTCATTAACGTAGCTCGAGGCCAGCTCCACCGGGTCGCGTCCGAGCGTATTGGCACGGGCGATGATTTTGTCATCTACATCCGTGAAATTAACAACGTGCATCACATTGAGTTGACGGAACTCCAAGTAGCGGCGCAACACGTCAAAGACAATCGCCGACATGGCATGGCCGATATGGGCACGGTCGTAGACGGTCACACCACAGACGTACATGCGCACCAAGCCCGGGGTAATTGGGCGCAACTCGTCCGTGTTGCGCGACATCGTGTTATAAAGTCGAATCGCCATATGATTGATCCCTTCGTCGCTGCATCTCTGGGTCGGATGCCGCTGATTCATCGAGTTGTTGCCAAATTGCAGTACGGAACGCATGCCGATGCGGCGCATGCTGATGTACATCCGCAGTGTGTGCTTCGAGCGATTCAATCCGCGACTCGAGCTCCACAATCATGTCGCGGAGTTGGCGCAACATGTCACCCTCCGGGTCGGGTAATTGTTCAACCCGTTGGGTTATTCCGGTCACAGGGTCACGTGTTGCCACTACACGTGCCGGGATGCCCGTTGCCGTACTATGTGCCGGTACATCTTTGATGACCACCGCACCACCACCAATACGGGCACCTTTGCCAATGGTAATCGCACCGAGCACACTAGCACCAACACCCACAATCACGTCGTCTTCGAGCGTTGGGTGTCGTTTGCCAGATTGCTTTCCTGTACCACCAAGTGTCACATGTTGGTAGAGCATCACGTTATCGCCGATTTCGCTCGTTTCGCCAATAACTGTACCCATACCATGGTCAATAAAGAATCCCGCGCCGATGCGCGCCCCCGGGTGAATCTCGATCCCCGTCACAAAGCGCGACCATTGCGAAATGAGGCGCGGGAAAAACGGTACATTTCGGCGCCAGAGTGCATGTGCAAAACGATGCATGATGATGGCATGCAACCCCGGATACAGCAACACTTCTGCCATACTTGTTGCAGCTGGATCGTTACGAAAAATAGCCGCCACATCAGCACGGAGCAGGCGTAGCATGGTGCTCATCGTTTAGGCATCCGTACTACTCGACGGCGCTGTCGTAGGAGCTGGCGCCGCCGCAGGAGCTGGGGCAGGTGTCGCAGGTGCTGGCGAATCAGCTGCTGGGGTAGACGCTGCCGGCGGCGCCGCAGGGGTCGTCGCAGAGGTCGCCGCAGGGGTATCGCTACTTTCCTTGGGGGTATTGCGATAATCGTTGATATGCCAGCCACTGCCCTTGAAGACAATTCCTGCTGGTTGCAATACGCGGCGCACTGCACTTTGACACTCTGGACAGGTACGCAACGGTTCGTCGTGGAATGATTGGAACTGTTCGAACTGTACCTGACACGTGTCACATGCATAAACGTACGTCGGCATACTGGTTTGACCTCTCATCATGAGCACGAAAATACCCGTGAATGCCCACGCATTCACATGCCTCTATTGTAATGGATTCAGTCGGTCTGGGCAACTTGTGCTAGAAACGTTGCTCGGTGTGCCACATCAGCAATGCGCGTTATTTGTACAGTGGGCGTGTTGTGCCACTGCGCACATGCACGGATGGCACCAATCACGGCGCGGTGTGTCACCGCATCTGGCACAACCCACGGTTCAAAGTGCACACATATCACCTCAAACACGCCGTTGCGCCGATGCGCCTTGCAGTCGACACGACCGATGAGTTGGTCACCAGCAAGAATCGGCAGAGTAAAGTATCCGTACACGCGTTTGGGGGCAGGCGTATAACACTCGATTTTGTAGGCAAAATCAAAAAGCATCTGTGCACGTGATCTGTCCCACACCAATGGGTCAAATGGTGAAAGCAACGTGGTATGTGTACATGCAGGTGGCGCATCCAGCCACGGTGCATAGGTCGCATCGAGATACATGGTTCCAGCTATCCCATCCACGGCAATTGGGATGATTTCACCGGCTTCATGCAAGCGTGACAAGTAGGGGAGCTTAGATTTCACTTCAACCGTGTACTTGCCTGCCATCCGATAATAATCACCCACCCAACGTTCGTGTACCACGCCCAATGCGCGCATGGTAGTACGAATCTGCGTCATGCGCACGTCGTCTAGACTCGGTGCATCTGCATCGTGCCAATCGGGTCGACACATACTCGTCAGTGCATAGATGCGCTGGAATCGTTCACGTCTGATGACCATCAGCTCGCCCACGGCAAACATGGCTTCGAGCACTTGTTTTTCGTGAGACCAATCCCACCACGTACCCTGTTTTTTTCCTCCTCGTGCAAAGTCACTGGCGCGCACTTCGCCATACGTTGCTAGATGTGCACGCACCTCGGCGACCAACGTAGGATGCGTAGCAATGATGCGAGTTGCCCAGCGCGTCAGATGAGCACGATCACCATCGCCAATGATACGACGCTGATATGGCCACCACGTACGCGGCATAAAGCACGCTTCGTGTACCCATGCTTCAAAGATATCTCCCTGCTGCAAGCAGGCATCGAGCCACTCCAGCGGGTAGGCACCAAGTCGGCTCCACAAGACAAAATACGGGCTACGGTTGACCACGTTGATGGTATCGATTTGCAGGATAGCCATGCGTTCGATACAGGCCGCCACGTCTGCGGGTGCAGTTGCAGGGCGCATGCAATCGAGGCCTTGCGCCGCAATCATGATGCGGCGGGCAGTTTCTTTGGTAATTGTGTGCATCGGTATGTCTCGCACAGTATCGACCTTACAGTGCGCCCATTATAGCGCCACTTTGCATGTTTCTCAGTGTATACTCATATGGTCTGCGCTATAATATGCGCAAGTAGTCTGCTGTCGATATGGTAAGGAATTTTCGCATGAGTCAACAGAAACCACGTGGCCGCTCGGTACAAACCGCTTCTGCAACAGGCGGGATGCGTACGTTTTATGTCATTTTTGGAGTCGTGGCAGTTGCCGTTGTCGCCGTATTACTCTACCTGTCATTGGGCAACAATACGGCATCTACGGGTAATGGGGTCAATGGCGTCGTACCAGCCAAACGTGGTGCTGATGTGCCCACTGGCAAAGGTGATGATGGCCGTTTTTATGTGGGCAACGCAGATGCTCCCGTGGCAGTGATCATGTATGCCGACTATCAGTGTCCTGGCTGTGCACACTACACCAATAACTTTGAAAGCAACTTTGAGAAGGAGTTTGTGGCGACCGGCAAAGTACGCATGATTTTCCATGATTTCCCACTCAGCATGCATCCCAATGCGGTCAAAGCTGCTGTAGCTGCGCGCTGTGCGGGGCGGGTCAGTAGTGATGCGTATTGGCAAATGCACGACATGTTGTATGTCAATCAGCGTCAATGGGCAGCCATTGGCGAGGGGAGTGTCAATGCACAATTTGTCACCTATGCAGCCCAACTCGGCATTGATACGACATCCTTCAATGGTTGTCTCGCAGAAAGTACCGAAACCGACGCCGTATTGGAGTTCCAACGTGCCTCAAATGCCCTCGGACTCCCCGGTACGCCGTCGTTTGCAGTGAATGGCAAAGTTGTTGATGCAGCCAATGCACAATCAATCGACGAGATTGACGGTCTCGTACGTGCGGCAGTGGCAGCCAACCTCCCCTAGGCATGCATTATACAGACCGCATGCAGTGAATTGACACGGTGCGGTCTTGCAGACTATAATCACCTGATAGTACCCATGGAGTGGATACGGTTGAGCGTCGGCACTGCCGATACGGAGGCAAGCACATCGTGCGTAACCGCGATATTACACCGTTTTTGTTTATTTTGTTGATTACCGCATTATCAAGCTGGATTGCCTTTGCACCAGACAATTTGTGGTTGGGTCGCGATGTCAGCGTGCGGCTTGGCCTCGACCTGCAAGGTGGGACACAGGTGCTCATGAAGGCAGATGGCATCGTCGACAAAGAAGTCATGTCCACTGCAGCCACAGTCATCGAACGCCGTGTCAACGGGCTCGGGGTGAGTGAGGCAATCGTACAACTTTCCGGTGAAAATCGTATCATTGTGGAGCTTCCCGGTGTCAAAGACCCCGAAAAAGCCATTGAGACGCTGCGTGGTACGGGTAGACTTGAATTCATTGACACCAAAGGTCAATTCCTCAACGATGGTACTGTTGTGCGCACTTCGGGCAACCCAGACCCCAAGTTGCCACAAGCAACCATTGATGCTGCAGCAGCTGACCCCAACAATCCGGTGCCCAGCATTGACCCAGTCATCTATCAGAGCATCACCGATGGGCGTGATCTTGATACGCGCCAAGTAGCGCTACGCGTCGCCACGGATAGCGTGTCATCACGCCCAGCGGTGTCGTTTGCGTTTATCGGACAATCCGCAAATGATTTGGCAACATTCACTGCTGCCAACATCCAAAAACCGATGTGTATTGTGCTCGACAACACAGTCGTCAGCTGTCCCGTTATTCAGAGTGCACTTGTGGGTGGCAGTGGCGAAATCACGACCAACACGCGTGAAGATGCCGAGAAAATCCTCAACCAGCTCAAATATGGGTCACTCCCAGTTACGTTGACGATTGAGTCAAGTCGCACCGTGTCAGCCACACTTGGCGCCAATTCGGTGCAAGCAAGTATTGTGGCCGGGCTGGTCGGGTTGATCATCGTTGCGGTGTTCATGATCGTCTACTATCGCTTGCCAGGCTTGCTTGCGACAATTGCGCTTGTCATCTACACGATTATCATTTTTGCCGTACACAAACTTGTCCCCATCACGCTCACCTTATCGGGTATTGCCGGGTTCATTCTCTCGATTGGCTTAGCGGTTGATGCCAACGTGCTGATTTTTGCGCGCCTCAAAGAAGAGCTCCGCAACAAGCGGTCGTTCTTGCGTGCTGTTGAAGCCGGTTTCGACGAGGCATGGCCCGCCATTCGTGACTCGAGTGCATCAACACTGATCACAAGTGCCATCTTGTTTCTCTTTGGCAACAGTTTCGGTGTAAGCCTGATTAAGGGTTTTGCATTGACACTTGCACTCGGTATTCTGCTCAATTTGTTTACTGCAGTCGTTGTCACACGTACGTTTTTGCGCATGGTCGTGCGCAATGAATCAGCACACGCCACGTGGCTCTATGAAGTTGGTAGTGACCCCGATGTTTCCGAACAGCCGGCGGCATAAGAGTGGAATGAGAGCATTAGTTCTATGAAAAGCATCGTAGGTTTGCGCTATGTGTGGTTCATCATCTCACTCGTCGTTATCATCCCAGGCGCAGTATTTTTTGCGCTCTATGGGTTGCGTACGGGTATCGACTTTGCTGGTGGTGCACTGTGGGATTTGCATTTTGTGACCAAACAGACCAGCGATCTCGACACTGACAAGATTGCCAGTGTCTTTAAAGCCAACGGCTTTGAAAGTGCCCAAGTCCAGATTAGTACGGTCAAAATCGATGGCAAAGACGTTGCGTCGGCCGTAGTACGCACCAAAGAGCTGAGCGCCACTAATCCCGAACAGCAGCAACGTGACATTCTCGACGCACTCAACAAAGAATATGGCGAAGTACGGCGTGAGTCACTGCAGAGCGTTGGTCCAACGGTGAGTAGTGAGGCGACACGCAGTGCCGCCATCGCTGTGCTTGGTGCCTGTCTAGCAATCTTGGTGTACATGACATTGGCATTCAACAAAGCACCGAATCCGTTCCGCTATGGTATGTGTGCCCTGCTGGCCATGTTACATGATGTCTTGGTCGTGCTCGGCGTCGCTGCCATTCTCGGCTATACCATCGGTCTCGAAGTCGATGCGTATTTCTTGACCGCGCTTCTGACCGTGATTAGCTTCTCGGTCCACGACACAATTGTGGTGTTTGACCGCATCCGCGAGAATCTCGCACATCGTCGTGCCGGTGAATCATTCGAAGACATTGTCAACCACAGCATCGTACAAACGTTGCCACGCTCACTCAACACCCAGCTCACTAGTATCTTTACCTTGTTGGCACTACTGCTCTTTGGTGGCGCCACCATCCAGAATCTGGTTATCATCTTGTTGGTCGGGTTGATTAGTGGCACCTATTCGTCGATCTTTAATGCGGCACAGTTGCTCGTCGTCTGGGAAAACCGCGAGTGGCAGCATTGGTTTCGCCGTCAGGCTGCATAGTTGATTAGAGGTCGTTCGGTCGTCACAAAGAGGAGGAGCATGGCTTCCTCCTCTTTGTATTGCACGTACGCCAAAGGAGCACACCATGTGGCAATGGTTTCGAAACATGTTTGGGTCGGCACACGCAACACCCGCACCCATCGAGCCAGTCGTCGTGATGATATGCGAAGGACAAGTCGAAGCATCCATGTATCAAGCACAGCTACACGATGCCGGAATTCCATCGGCATTAATCGGTGCAGATAGTGCAGCAGTCTTTGGAATGCAATCAGGTCTGCTTGCAAGTGTGCGGATTGTCGTACCCGCCGAACATGCTGACGCCGCTATTGAGCTCCTGTCACAATCCGCAGACGACGATGATGATACAGATCCCACCATGCCAACACCACCAATCCGCAAGGCAGCAGACATCGATGATAGTGCTGACGTATAGTCAGTAGAGTAGTACCATCATGGAAACGCTGATAACCATCATCATTGGCGCATTGGTCGGAACACTGCTCGGACTCCTCGGTGGCGGTGGTGCCGTCTTAATTGTACCAAGCATGGTCTATCTCCTGCATGTTGACGAGCATGTGGCACTCGCCACTGCACTCGTCATCGTCGGTCTCAACGCCATCGTAGGTGGTGCACAAGCCTATCGGCAGGGTCGCACCCACCTGCGCACTGCACTTATTTTTGGCGTATCGGGGATGCTCACCGCCTATCTCGGCGCACGCATCTCCAAACTCATCCCGGGCGAATTACTGCTGATTGCGTTTAGTGTGTTGTTGCTGGTGATTGCCACATTCCTTTTTCGTCGCTCCAATCCAGTTAATACCCCTGTCAGCCCTCGCCCTGTATGGCACATCATCACAGTCGGTACTGGAGTTGGATTTATTACTGGCACACTCGGTGTCGGAGGCGGGTTTTTGATTGTCCCAGCCATGGTACTGCTAGTGGGCATGCCTATGCGCGAAGCAGTGGGTACCTCACTGATTGTCATCGCTATCAATAGTGCGGCGAGTCTGCTCGGGCACCTCGATACACCCTTTGACTGGTGGTTAATTGGTGCACTTCTGATTGGCGCAATTCCATGTGTCACATTGAGTGGACGCTTTGGGGCATATATCCCTGCCGACAAACTCCGCAAGGCGTTTGCCGTCTTTATCACCATCGTCGCCATTGCTATGATCGCAGAAAATGTCTACTCTCACCTCGGCTAAGCATCACACGAATGCCAAATTGGCATCGACTGCAACATCAAGCCCAGCCTGCCACGGTCGATAGAAGGCACACGCTGCAATCATGGCCGCATTGTCCGTGCACAGTGCCGGGGCAGGAATATGCACTGGCACGGGGATACGACGCACCATGAGTTCGCGCAAGCGCGCATTCGCGGCGACGCCACCTGCAAGCACTACCGCCTTGGCCCCATACTGATGCACCGCTTGGCGCGTTTTTTTCGTCAAAATATCAACTACTGACTCTTGAAAGAGATAGGCAAGCTCCCGCTTGCGTTGTATCAGTGCCGGTGTATCGTCACCATGCAATGCACTGGCTGCCTGGAGCTGATGTAACACTGCAGTTTTGAGCCCACTAAACGAAAAATCATATGTGCCGTGCAACCAGGCTCGTGGCAATCGCTCACTTCCTGTGGGAGCAACTGCTTGCTGTTGAATGGCAGGACCACCGGGGAAACCCAAATCAAGGAGCCGCGCGACTTTGTCAAACGCCTCGCCTGCTGCATCATCCAACGTACTCCCGAGTCGCTCCGCCTGACCATGCCCGTGGAGCAACACCAACATGGTATGCCCACCTGACACGATCAGGGCAACACACGGAAATACGGGTGGTGTCCCGCTGCTCAACCATGCCGCATAGATGTGTGCTTCAACATGATTCACCGCCAGAAACGGCAATCCACGTGCCCATGCCACTGTTTTGGCCGTGTTGAGCCCCGTCAAAAGTGCCCCTGACAAACCAGGCCCGTAGGTAGCAGCAATGGCATCGATACCATGCCAACCATCTGCAGTTTGCGCGATTGTATCGCGGATGACGTGCGAAATACTCAATATGTGCTGGCGCGATGCTACCTCAGGGACGACCCCGCCATAGCGTCGATGGATGTCAATTTGTGAAGCAACCACGTTTGCAACAATAGTCCGCCCAGCATGCACAATGGCAGCTGCTGTTTCGTCACACGATGTTTCAACGGCCAGAATAGTCCGAAATGATGATGTCATGAAAAAATCAGTACCTTATCGTTGTCTCACAATTGCATTTAGTATACTATCGAATGGAACTATTTCATGGCTCGCACACGTCAGAAGAGCAAATACGCTTGCGTGCTAAGGGTTGTAGTATGTCTCGTCTCTCCTTTTTGTTAATTACTGTGAGCTTGATTGCTGGGCTATGTGTGGTGCCTGCACCATATCACGTCGCTGCAGCGACGCCACCGCCTGTCGACGAACAAACTATCATCCTGGTACCCGCCGATGCCACACCGCACGCAGATGAGCTCCAGAGCCGCATGCTTGATGCAGTCATAACTGCTCATCCGTTTACGAGTATTATCATAAAGTGGCATGTCATTGGAGATGCGAGTACCCTACGACTTTCGTTGCGTACACTCAGCAACGATACTTGGTCTGCATGGCTCCCGCTCACAGACAACGAAGAATTCCGCGCAGAAACGGATCCAACATCACTGTTGAGTAGCACGATGTGGTCGGTTGAAACGCCAGCAACCGCTTGGCAACTTGCGCTTGAAACCACACCTGACAATACGAGTTATGTCGACTATGTACGTGCCATTACCATCAACAGCGATATACTGGATGCACCACGACTAGTGCTCCCCTCTGCGGGGCTCAGTACACCAAATGGCAG
>JACCDP010550397.1_pt1 | contig 25239 bp, 34 predicted proteins | sample 7445841 | NCBI WGS metagenome assembly JACCDP01 (sample SAMN15323441, study PRJNA562643) | freshwater metagenome | isolation source: river surface water | place: USA:Blue River Watershed | collected 2017-08-17 | reverse complement strand
TGAACATTACTATCTTCTTTAAATTTTAGTTTTAAAGAATCTGTTAGACTAGAATTTGCATCAACTAATACACATGTATCATAGTTCTTTCTATTTACATCTGTATATTGTCCATGATTTGCACCAATATCAAATAAAAGGTCTTTCATCTATGTGTAGAGAGTATTTTGCTTTAGATTCGCACATACAAGGCGTCTCCCCATCCGTCTCCTCCTGGTCTCCCATTTTCGTAGATTTTTAATAAGAATCGTACAAATCCTTTTTTCATTAAAAAGTCATCAAGTTCGTCCAAAATAGCACATCCTTTATAAACTTCATTCGTGTTGACTTCAAGATAAAGAGCATCTGCATAGTTCAATAAATCTCCAGAGCCTTTTAATGCAGAAAGTTCTGCTCCTTGAATATCAAAGTTCCAGAAATTTAGATTTGTAAAATCAATCTTGTGTGTACTTTGAAGTTTCTGAATTGTTGTTGTTTTCTGTTGACGTTTTTCAATAACTTGAATGTGAGGATACATGGTAGCATGTGTTCCTAACTCTAAAATACTACTGCTTTGACCATTATTTGTGATATTAAATGTGACATCTCTCTCTGCTTCATCAATCAATGCAGTATAAATATTTGGAATGCCCTTTTCTCTCATGCGATTTGCAATATCCTCATTGCCTTCAATCCAAACAATATCTGAATCAGAAAGTCCATACCGAGTATAGTATTCAAGTTCTTCACATTCATGAGCACCTACATGAAAAACTCCACGAGGTTCTTTTCCTAATTGTTTTAAAATTTTATATACTTCTTTGTATTCAATCAACATTCTATACTGGAAATATACTCCATGTTTAGGTTCGCTCAATCGGTCTTTCTAAAACTGTCATCCCTTCACGATAGATAGAATAATATTTATCAATAGTTGTATCAGGTCCAAAAACCCATTTATCGGGCGCAATAATACTGATGTCTTTATAATCAGAAAGGAAACTTCCCCACCAATAAAATGTAGAATTTGAAATGATGTAGTTTTTAAAGAGAGAAGAGACTAACAATTGATGTAAATCATCTTTGATTTCAAAGAATCTAAACTGCTCTCCTTTGAAATTTTCTTTGCACCATGCAATATCGTCAGAAAGAATATAATATCGTTCCTTATTCATTCGATTAATTCCCTCTTGATAAAAGGTCATTCCACAAGGATTATGGAAATCAGCATAGGTGATATAATCTCCTCTTCTCACGCCGATAAAACAATAGTCATTTGGTATTTTTAGTTCAGGATAGGTCTCAAAAATATCTGAATGTTGTTCTAAATAAGAAACTATTCCTCCAGAAGGTGTAAATAATTGCTTGATTTCATTTGAGAATTCCTTCCAATAAGAATCACTTTGCCAATAGCCTTGGAAGCAAAGTGTATCGGCTTTTCTAGTGATTGCGTAGAGAACTTCTTGGTCTACAGGATTGTAAGTAAACCCTTTTTCACTAATAATCACATCAGGAGATAAAGAATCTACAAATTTTATTTTTTGGAATAAGTTCGCATAGTATTTAGAAGGATGAGAACCTTGGCGACATCCATCAAACTGCATACGTTCAAAAATAAGTTTAGCATGAAGACGACGTGCTGTTGCATAGGCTAAAGCGATCTGAAACATCTGATTTCCAACACCTCCAGTAAGTTTTGCTGTCATCGTCAAAGGCGAATAGGTCGAAAGAATATCAGAAAGAATTCTATCTAGTGAATACGTAATAGACCAGGAAGGATAATCTTTTTTAAATTTACTCAAATCTGAAATATACCAAATATGGTCTCCTGAACGATTCTCATCAACATAAGTATATTTATTCCATGAAGAACGTATCATCTGTTTTACTTTCTCAATTGTCTCCAACAAACTCAAGGAATTCTCACGACCACCTCCCATATTATAAACCGCAGCAGGTTTTGGATTTTTATGGTACTGCCAAAAAGCATTCACTAAATCAAAAGAATGAATGTTATCTCGAACTTGTTTACCTTTGTATCCATAAATGGTATAAGGTTGACTCGTCACAATACACTTCACTAAATAAGATAAAAATCCATGAAGTTGTGCGCCCTGATGATTGGGTCCTGTGATACATCCTCCACGAAACACTACAGTGTTCATTCCAAAATAACGTCCATATTCTTGAACCATACTATCAGCAGCAAGTTTACTGACACCAAAAATAGAATGTTTACAATGGTCTACTGACATCGTTTCATCAATCGCATATCCAGGAACTTCATAGCGTGTTTCTTGTTCAACAATAGGAAGACGATTGGGATTATCTCCATAGACTTTGTTCGTCGACATAAAAATAAAGGACGCTTTTGGAACATATTTTCTTGTTAGTTCAAGTAATCCAAGAGTTGCTGTGGCATTAATGTTGAAATCGGTGAGTGGTTCTTTGGCAGCCCAATCATGACTGGGTTGTGCTGCGCAATGAATGATACATTCCAATGTATCTTTATATTTGTTAAAGATTTCTTCAAGTTTAGTGGTATCGCGGATGTCGATTGAAAATTGCTCATAATTAGAAATTGTATCTTGAAGATGTTTTGAAACTGATTTGGTAGATGTTCCGAAGAAATAAGAACGCATATCATTCTCAATTCCAAGGATATGGAATCCATTCTGTGAGAAGAACTTGACGGCTTCAGAGCCTACAAGTCCTCCTGAACCTGTTATTAGACAATGCTTCATTAATTGGAAATGTTTTATTTATTTAGACCGGACTTTCTGTTTGAAAGTATTTAATATAGTTATAAACTGTTTACCAACATCAGTTCCATCTCGACTATAAATTTCTAGGGATTGCGATACATATCCAGAGTTCACTTTTCTTGCAAGCAAATCAGAATACCATGTTGATTCTTTACGCAAAGGAGCAAATAAAGGGCTTTGTACATTACCATATTCATCTTTTGCAATATGGAGTAAATACAATTGCTTCCCTTTATAAATTCCAAACGTCATTCTACTAGATTATTTCATTTTTTCATTTAAACAAAAACGCATAATATACTAAAGATGACAAACAGTAGAGACTTTGCATGTTTACGAAATTTCTTTATTTTTTTGGATAGAATGAATACAAGTGTATTTGAACTTGAACTTATGATTGAAAATCCAGATGTTACAAATGGTCTTACTCAATATGGTGCTATTTTACAAAATAAAACAACATTGAGTTTGCGTGGGATGGATAATTTATTCCAAATTCAGTCCATGATAGAAGAATCTCCACGATTACGTAATTCTTATATTCTACATATAAGTTTTACAAATTCAATCTTATCTGGTACCATTGATATGAGTACACGAACAGTTTCTGTTATTTTCCATAACAATGAAAATATTGAAAATATCATTCATCAATTAATTGACATACAAATTTCACACTTTGAATTAAATATTAAAATTATTTATACAAGTACACGAAATAGAAACCTATCTTCTTAATTTTCCCTTGCATAATGTAATGTACCTGAAATAGTAGACCGACATTCAGGACAGGTTTGATTTGTGCTCAGCCAGCGTCCCAATGCTTCCTTTTCAAAACAGTGATAACATGATGTTATGGAAACTTGTGATATATCTTTGAAAGGAATCATAGTAATGCTACATGATTTGTCATTTTTTATATTAGATTCAATGAGTGCTCCAAGTACAAATCTGGGAAGTGTAAATTCATGTTCATTTGTGGGAGAATTGGCTGGTGGTTGAATAATTATATTTCTTGGAGCACGACGAGCAATAGACATTGTTTCACGTGGTGTTCTTGGAATTTCATGGCGAATTAAATCATTATTGTAAGTATCATCAAATCTTCTGCGAGGTGGCGGCGTTGAATTGCGCTCCAAATCGCGTAAACTGAATGAAAGTCTTCTTCTAATAAACCGATTTTCATCAGGATAATGACTATCTTCTGGAATTTCACTTAATATGTGAAATCTTCTGTCCAAAACAGTTCTATATAAGTCACCAACTCGATGTAAATTATTCAGTGAAATAGGTCTACCATGGTCAAAGAGTAAATCTTGGAGTAAACGGCTATCAAAATCAACTAAAGGAATGTCATGTATGTTGTTATTATGCATATCATTCTGAAGATAAAATCCTGTAAACCACCAAATCATATCATTCACAATGGAAGGATTTCTATTGTGGCTGTAAAGTTGAACGTTTGCACAACTTAACTCTGGATGATATCTTCTTTCGGGATAAATGCCAAAATGATGATGATTCGCAATGGAAAGATTTGTGTAAACCTGCTGAACTCGTGCTCCTCCACTTCCAACCCAGTCTGGGTCTGAGGTTTCAATAATGTAAATTCGCAAAGCAGGAGGGGGCATAGAAGTCATAAAGGCAAATACTCGCGGTAATTCACGATAGTTAACTCGCATTCTATCCATACAAAACGTTTTGTGTATATTTTTTCAATTTTATTCCTTTACATATACATGAAGTTGAGATTCATCTGTCCATGTCATGGGAACACGATAGGTTTCTTTAAGAAGAAGACCATACTGAGCAGCACTTACTAATTCTTTGGAACATTGAACAACACATCCCCTTGAAAGTTCTCTTCCAAGTTTTTCAGCAATTTTGTTATTTACATCCACTGAAAAACAGAGATTTGAAATAAATATCCAGCAAGCGTTTGTATACGAAAAATCATTATCCAAAACAGAACCTGCTACAATTCCACAGCGATTTTGAACAGGTTTGCTTACACGGCTGAGTGCTATTCCTGCTTTGTTTGCTCTGTCTTCAACAAGTTCAATACCAATCGAACGAATTTGAGGATTGAGAAGAGCCATTCCAATGACAACCTTTCCTAATCCACATCCTAAATCATAAAATGTTCTATTTTGTACAGGGACTGTTTGTAAAGGCAAGTATTTACCAAACATTTTACAGATTCTGTGAATACCAACTTCTGTCACTTCTCCATAGGTAATTTGATGACCTTGGTATTTATTTTCATCGTCATCATAATGTCCATCAAGGCCATTAAAAATTTGCATAAAGGAAGATTGTTTACGAGGTGTATTTTTGTATGTTTTTCGCACGTGAAGTTTGGCGCGACGAGTCTTTCTAATGTTGTTCGGGGTTGCAGTATTCATTTTAATTCTACTCATTTGAAAGAGTGTAGAATTAAAATCTAAACGCAGTTTATTTATTGTTTTCGTGTTTTACGCTTGGGTTTCCTTTTCTTACGAGTTCCTCCCAATTGATTTTCCAGATTGCCTAAAAGTTCAGAACGATTTGATAAGGCTTTTTCAATTTCTTCCCTTCTTGTTTTATTTTCAATTTCTGAACTTGTTCTTCGCAAGGTTGCTCCTGCTTCACAGTTACTTGCTACAGAACGACAGATTGTAAAATAATGAATTCCAGGAAAGGTTTCCATAAGATGTTTTGTTGTGTATTGGTTAATCATAAGAGTAGATGTAATAGATTTAATATCTTCTGATTTTAAGATTGAATCAGGAGTTGGATCTTTCTTGTATTTCTTTTTATAATGCGCATTGGTTACAGTTTTAACTTGTGCAGCAGTAGGAAATGTGCTTGCTTTAAAATACCCAATAAATTCTTGTATAGTTATTCTATATAAATACTCCTCTAAAGATTTTTTCAACTCCTCTTCAGAAAGTACTGGTTTCTTTTCAGCAATTTCAGCAAAGAAAGTTAATCTATCAGGACTTTTTAGTTTTGCTTTCAAAGAGTCTAGTCTCCAGGAGTCCCATTCTTGAAAGCCCCCAAACGTATAGTCTTCTAATCGTTTTGCGACTTCGACTGTTTGGAGGTTTCCAGAAAGGTCCGTCTTCATTTGCTTTATAATAAACGGTAGAATCATCTTGAAGATTGCGTAAGTTTTAATATCATTAGGTAATAATTCCATATCTCTCTTTTCACACAATCCTGATTCTGAAATCATAAATGTAGATTCGCTATTCCACTCTGCAGTAGGATAAAAGGAGGATACAATATATTTCTCACCTGGGAGTTTTATATGAAAATTTTCAACAGGAACCTTCAATCGTTTCGAAAGTTCTGCAAGATTTTCTTTCACATAAGGATATCTCAACAATTTACGAGATTCTTCTGTTGATTCACGAAAGAAATCTACTTCAAGTTTATTGAAATTTGTAACTCTTCCACAAAGACCAGTTGTGATAAGAATACAATCGTCTGGAACTGTTGCTTCTATCGGCTGATGTGTCATTGAATCACACATATCTGTTCCGTGGCCACCATATCTGTAAATATTCGTATTCGCAGGAAGGGCATTCAGTTTTCCTTTGTTTCTGCGATACACAATTGTCTTTCTTTGGTTCTTTACTTCTTTTGACTCTGAAAGATTCTGTAATTTCTTTGCAATATCCGCAGGTACATTCTTTTTTAATATTTCTTCGAGTATTGTTTTTTGTTCACCATTCAGTTCTTGTTGTGATACATGATCAATATAATAGTTCAAACGATTTTTAATGTACTTATTTGAACTAAAATATGATATCTTATCAATATCTCGCTTCATATCATGAGATAATTCTTTGATTGTGTAGGATTCTTTCAAAGGAAAAAGAGTATCATAGGAGAGTTCTTTGATTTCATCTGTTTTAAAAAGACGAGTAATTTTAGAAAAGAGACTAATTCGTTTCATTTCAACTGGATGAAAATTTGCACTGTATTTTTCAAGCAATTCTACGAATTTTTCTTTCATGTTTGTGGGGTTCTCTTGTGATAACTTCTCTGCTTCTTTAAAAAATTCATCATCTGTTGTTTTTTTTTCTTTTATTTTTGTTTTGGCCGTAGAAGACTCCATCTATTATAGTTCAACAAGAATTAGTGATGTATTGTCTCCACAATAAGTTCCATCAGCCCAATTATAAAATTTCATTGTACGCTGATGAACGGCAAGAGATGCCGCAGTTTCAATATTGTAATCTGTGTATTCCAATAAGTTTGCAATTTCCTTGGTAATTTCTTGATGAGTACCACGATTCGCGATAATCTTTTCACCAGTTCCTTTGAGAGAATCACACAACTTCTCAGTAAAACTATCAGTACAAAGAATCAGATAGGTGTCAGGTTTGCGCTCCCAAATATTGATTTCTGGAACAGCAATTAATCCATTCTGATTTTCTTTGTTTCTTATGTTACCAAAACAGCGCGTTACTGCAATACAATTAAAGAGACGCTCTTCACCAAATTCATTCTGGTTTGAAAACCATCCTCCTCCTGCCCTCACACGCTCTTTCTCTGAGTTGTTCTTTGTATCGTGGTCAGATGTAGAAGAAATATACTCTCCTGAGCGTGTAATAAGAATACAGGGGGAATCACCAATATGTGCTGTAACGATATGAGTATCAGTTACAACACATGCTGTCGCAGTTGTACCACCTTCCCAGGGTCTCAAAACCTTTTCACAAATTTGCTCCATATTTTCAAATGATTTTGTAAGAATCGATGAAATAACTTCTGGAGAAAGTGTTTCACAGTCATCCAACTCTTGCTTTACAAACTTTGGCAAATACTTATTCACCATTTCCACACATTCCTGACCTGAATGACCATCAAATACAAAATAAATCTTATGACCTGCATTTGTTTCGATAATTGTTGCTCTATCCTCAGAAGGATTCTTATACGCTGCGTGATGAGAGTATGTGTGCTTACTTGACATTTTGTAGGTGTACTTGTATGTGAAAAGGAGTTTATTTCAATTTTTTGTATGGTTTAAAATCGAATTATTTATAGTAATGAGTATAAAAATGGAAGAAACAGCACTCTATGCAAAGCACTATAATGGAACAGATGATACATATAATGATAATGGGGAAAGATACTTATCTGTATATCAAGGTATATTTCAACATCAATCAACACGAGAAAATATAATTTATCCTGTTCTTAAGTTTTTAGGAAATGTGAGTATAACACAAAGAAGATTTTATAAGGGCGCGAAATATCCTCGTAAAATCGTTCGTCAAGATGGTGATAATGTATACCTTTTTAATTATCACGGTGAAGACGGTCCTATTACATTAATCAATACTCTCTTTACAAATTTGGGATATAATAATGATTTACTTCATGATATACAAACAGTTGTCCTTAATACATCTGCGAATCGTAACATAAAAACAAATAATCATAATCGTATTGGAGGTGAAAATGATGGAATTGTTGATTTTTAATTAGGATTATCTTCAGTTCTTTCACCAAATTCTCTCTTATATTTAGAAGTTTCTTAATCATCAAATATTAAACATTCTTTATTACTTGATAATTTACCATCACTAATCTTATCTAAAATTATTTGCTGCGTATCCTTATTTCCAAGGCATAATATACAAATAGCGTAATACGATTTATTATAATAAACAGGGCTATATTTGCTACAGCCACATGCTGAACACTTTAATTCCTGTTTCCATGCCTCAGCCGCACCAACCCTTCTCCAGAGTGTTGATATATAGTTAAGCAATTTAATTTCCCCTAAAGAAAGTCTATTTTCTGAATAATATAATGTACTATTTTTATTCTTAGATTCATTGGCATATAAATTTCTTATCTTCTTTTCATAAATATCAATTGCTAAGCAATCAGTACAAACTCGTATTTTTCCATATTGGAATTTACCAGTACAACCATCACTGGAAGGAAAATAATCTGTCTTTTTACAAAGAATACACGAATTATCTTTTTCTTTTTCCTTATGAAATCCAGGAATCTTTCTAACCCATGATTCTTTATAACAAAAGCAACCATAACATTTTCTTTCTATATCTTTGCGTATACAGGGTATTCGGAAAATAAAATTTGCTTCATTTACAAATCCCAATTCTTCGGATTCTCTTTTAGAATCTTCATATAATTCGTTTATTTTTTTTATAAATTCAGAAGCATCAACTTCAAACCAGGGTTCTGGCCTTTGGGTTGTAGTTTGGTGTTTATTTTTTATCTCAATAATATATCTTACATTTCCATTATTTACAAGGGCTACATCAGCAATCCATTTACCATCTTTATCTCTATATTCAAGGATTGCTTCATCTCCCTCAATATATTTTATTGTTGGTACTTCTTCAAAAGCATAAAATCCTCCACAATTGTCACAGTCCCATGTAAAACAAAGCAAACGTTTATCATTTAATAGTTTTTGCATTAAAAGTTTTGCATCTTTGTGTATTTGTGCTTCATTTGGATGATCGTAATAATTACAAGTATTTGTTTGCGCATAATGTGCAAAGTGATGAACCCTTATAGGACCTTTTCTTAATACAACTGCCTTCTTACAATCTATACATTCATATTTTCTACCTTTTGTTGCCTCAAATGGTAAAATATATTTTTTTGTTTCAACATCAATTGCTCCTAACCTAAATTTTTCAGCCATTATTTATTAATATAAATAAAATTTTAGGTGATAAGAATCTTATACTTAGCACCCGAACAGTGAATACCAAGGCTTTTTAATAGGGGCTACAGGCACTTGCATAGTAGACTGGAATTCTTCCCATTCCTTTTTCATGAGTTTCTTGAACTCCACAAAGCCCATATCTGAATTGGGTTCAAATTGCTGTTTCGCTCCATCTGCATCCAAATAATCAAAATAGTCATAATGTTTGGTATCATCGTCTTCATACATGTAACACTGGATGGTGATACACGTGTCCTTGTTTCCCTCAAGATTCTTCAGTTGGTGAACCTGGTTGAGTTCAGGGCTAATCCAAGTAACATCTTCCTTCTTGAAATTAGTCTGTCCAAACGGTTCCACAGCACCCAAGTAAGGGAACAAACTCACATTGATGGACCCATGAAGAACACGAATCACTGCACTCGCTCCACCATGATTGTGTACAGGAGAATAGTGACCCACGGGCCAGATTTCCATCACATAGGGAATGCCAGGAGATTCTCCATTGTTCTCACCCAGAGTAATGCGCAAATAGGTTTCTTTGTCATTCGGCTTATCTTTATCAAACTCAGTGGCTTTCTTCTTCAGAAGTTCATGACACCACTTTCCAGGAGTCGCAATGCTGTGTTCAATGGCCTGCGCAAATTCAGGAAAATCAGACGTATTCAAAGTAAATTGTTTTCCAGAAATACAATCATAAAGTTTCTGGGAAGTAAGAGAAAGATTGGCTTTGGGCATGTAAATTGCTGACGCAACATCGTCCATTGTTAGGTCATCTGTATTTTTAACAAGAAGAGGTACATTTCCAGTAATGGGGTCACGTAAGACTCTTACAACTTGAAGATGGTCCACCTTCACAGATACAAGACTCTCTAAAAAGAGTTTCTTATTCTGTTCTTTGGGAAACTCATAAGAATAAAAAGCAGTTTCTTTACGAGCCTCACCCACTCCTGCGTACAAACGTTGATTCTGTGAATCAAGGCTGAACCAATACTGCACATCTTTATTGCTCACAAGCCCTTTGCTAGTCTCTGAGACTAAAGGTTCATTACTCGGCTCAAGATTCACAAAGACACCTCCATCCGTAAATTGAACTTTCAATCCAGCAGTTCCACTCACATCACAATAGGTTAATGTACACGCTTCACTCGCAGTAAAAAGAAGAACACCTTGTCCAGATACACTTAACTTGACTTCATCGACGGGTTTTGCTACTTTTAACGACTTAGGCGCTTGATACTTCTTATTCGTAAATGTCATCTACATAAATAAGAAATATTTTGTTTAGACCAATTGTTTATTTGGTAACCAACTTCTCAATGTCTGCAGCAATACTTTCAGGAGATGTATTGGGTCCATAACGCTCCACGACATGACCAGAAGAATCCAAAAGGAACTTGGTAAAATTCCACTTAATTCCTTCAAATCCAAGCAAACCAGGTTTTTTTTGCTTGAGCCACTTCCAAAATCCATTCGCATTGTCACCATTTACATCGACCTTTCCCATAAGAGGAAAAGTGGTATGATAAACTTCACACGCAAACTTTTCAATCTCCTGATTTGTTCCAGGTTCTTGCGATGCAAATTGATTGCAAGGGAACGCGAGAATGGTAAATTTATCAGGTCCGAATTTCTCATACAAGGCTTGAAGACCTTCGTACTGAGGAGTAAATCCACACTTTGATGCAACATTCACAACAAGAACAACTTTCCCTTTTGTGAGTGTACCATAATTCTGGGAAACACCGCGAATATCCGCAAATGTAAAAGCATTAGGGAAAATACCACTCATTTCTAAAAAGAAACATTGAATTTTCCTTATGCCTTGCGTGTTTGTTTGCGATGTTTTTGCTTTTTCTCTTTTCTTGTCTTTTGTTTACCACCTTTTGCTTTCTTAAATCCTTTGACCAATTCATCTACATATTTTTTTTTCATTTCTGTATCATATGCTATGTCTAATTGAGCATCCTCAGCAGAACCAAGGTTATAATGATAAATAAAAAGATTGTCAATAGATTTTGGCATTATATTAAATAAATACAGTTGTTCATCTCTACCTATACTATATATCATGTCATTATTGGAAAAACTGTAAAATATATTATCAAGTTTTGCCTTTACTGCTTTTTCACCAGCACTTCTATTTTTATATCTTGCTATGACCTCTTCTTTCAAAGCATTCAATTGTGCCGCAGTTAATGGTTCTTTTGTATGAGAATAGTTACGTTCAAACATAGAAGTAGGTGTATTATTTTTTCGTACAGAACGAGCATTCACATATTCTATGAATTCATCCCATGCTTCCATAGTTTTGTAGACTGGAACACCAGGAGTAACACTTACATATCCAGCAAAAATACCAAATGGAGCATCCTTTTCTTCTAATTCATTAATGTGCCATTCTCTCTTATACGTTGACATCCAGGGACTCACGGAACCTGTTCCAATAATAAGTAAACCATCCTTTTTTAAATATTTTTGAATCTGTGGAAGGATTTCAAAGAATGATTTTTCCCAAGTATATATTTTTTCAGCAAATTCCTCCTTTACTTTATCATGTGCTTCTTTATTGTATTTATCATTTTCTGTTCTATACAATCCACCATAATTAAGTCTTTTTAACTCTTCATCAAAGGTTGTATCTGCATCACGAATAAAAACAAATTTATCAGGGAAATCAAAAGGTGCTCGCGAACGCATTGGACGAAGCGCAGAACCATTAATACTCGGTTTATGTAATCTTTTTTGATGCTTAGGCCATGTTACAATAGCAAAAACAACAGCAGGATCACGAAACAAATATCCTGAAAATTCTTTTATCGGAGATAACTCAGTTCGTGTTGATTGAGATAATGTTGATAAGTCTTTATTCTGTAATTCTAACAGATTTTCAAATGTTGATTTATCTGTGTAGATAAGAATTTTCCAGGTATTAAATGGAGCCTTTGACAGCAAACTTCTATAATAATTAAGACCTTTCAAATATAAATGAGCACCTTTTGGTGTTCGCTCACCTAGAATATCATCACGAATATAGAATGTAAATGAAAAAAAACCTTCTGCTGCATCAAGTGCTGCTTTTGGTGCCAAATATTCTATTGAACCTTCTTTAGGATTTGGTCTATAAAGAGAAACTATATGCGAAGCCATACTAAAATGGGTGAATAAATTAGATGGAGCGAACCCCAACTTCTTTTACACGAAAACTCAAAAGTTTGTTTTCAAGAAATAAATCTTTACGCACTCCTCAAAGAGTTACAAATACTCGGATACAAGATGAAGAGAAATACAAAGCAGCAGGTTCTGTTTTTACAGACGGAAAACTCATTTTAGCAGGATACCAGCCCAAAAAGAGAAAGCCGTCTATCAGTGGAATTGGTGGAGGAAAAGAAGCGGGTGAGACCTACCGAGATACCGCATTGCGTGAAACTCTCGAAGAACTCTTTGAGTTTAAGGAGATTCCGGAAAAACTAAAACAGGACATTACAACAAGCATCATTCCAGAAAAAATACTACAAAGCCATACTTATATTATGGTTGTATACAACTTTCAAAGTCTAGAAAAGATGCTTCAATTGGTAAAGAAGCATAAAATGATATCACCACTTTATGACACAATACCTACAACTTTAGTTGATTTACTCTTCAAACGAAAACTTGGTGCTGGAAGCCCTGAGATTTCACATTTAGCCTTATTACCTCTTCTAAAACACCCACAAGGTATACCCTTGGTGGATGCGTATTTTATTGAGGATATGCCTTTGTTGTTAGCACCATGAAATTACTCCAAGGATGGTTTCGCCACCTTCCTATTCCACACCAATCCTAGTAGACCAAGCCCATCCAATAGAAGTGTAGTAGGATTCCACTCCTTCGCCCAACTGAATTCACTCGCTCGATAATCATAAGGATAGGCATGATGAAAATTATGCCACCCCTCTCCTACAGCAGCCACACTTGTAAATGTATTTTGTCTTGCGGAGAGTCTAGGATTATAAGGGGTTGTTCCCCACATATGCGCAACACTATTCACACACCATGTCGCATGAAGTAGGAATACCCATCTGAGAACACCAAAATAGAAATACCCTATCCAAAGTGAATTCCACGCATACCATCCATACAGTGTAGGAAGAACAAAGCAAAAAAGATTCGATAATACCATATAATGTTTTCTCTGAAACATAACAATCGAATCATTTTCTATATCACTCATATCAATCTTACTTGTGGCATCTCTCAAACTCTGATTCTTTTTAAAGAATAACCAACCTATATGAGAATACCAGAATCCATATTGTATAGAATGAGGGTCCAATTCAGAATCTGTATATCGATGATGCATTCTATGGTCTCGTACCCAATGATAGATTGAACCCTGGTGAGCGGCTGAATTTGCGCACATGAAGAGTAGACGCACTGGGGCGGCCGCTTCAAAGGATTTATGCGACCAAAGTCGGTGCGCTCCTGCCGTTATGCCTAGCATCCCAGTGAGTTGTGCTACTAGAAGAATTTCAAAGACTAATCGAAATGAAAAAACTGTAGGCAGATTGTACAGTGCGTAGAGTGCAAGAAGATGATGGCCAGTCAAATATACAATATTTGGAAGATGAAGAGGTGATGTCATTCTATTTGTTTAAATATCTTTTCTGTTTTATTTTTCGTGTGCGCTTACCACCCTTCCCTTGTTGGACAAGTGACTTTCTACGAGTTTTCTCAACAGGTTCAAGTATTGGTTTTAATCCATCCTTTACAATTCCTTCAAAGTCTTCAAATAAATTGTAAATATTGGATCCTTTTTTCCAGCGTATTTTAAACTCTTTGAATTCTGACATAAATGTATCAAGATATTCTTCTCCTGTAAGCGGTCCTAATTGTCTATCTCGGTTATTTGTGGCATTGATACATTTTAGAATAGAATCAAATACAGTAACGATAGTATATTCTGAATACATATTGTCTGAATTTGTACTTTCATTATAGTCTTCCTCTTTAGCAAAAGCAGATTTTTTAAAGATTGGGCCAAGGGGACCACTATACAGTTCAGTATTAAAATTTTCATAAAGACTGTCCAATTTTGCATTATATACTTCTTCACTTAAACCGTCCTCAATCCATTCAGCCCTGTCCCTTTTTATAAAATTAAAAAAAGGTAACGATTTTTCGATTTCCTTTTTAAGAGTATTTATAAAATCAATAATTTCTGCTGCTTGCCCTTTTATCAATCGACAAGACATAAAGTAGTGAATTCCATTGGGTAAACGCTCAAGCAGGTCATCACTCTCCTTTACAAACACTTTCTCTAATTCTTCTTTTCTATGATACATAGAAATATCGGCGATAACACTATTCTTTGCTTTTGCATTTGCTAGGAGTTCTCTGTTTTGCTCACCTGAAAAGATATCATTCCATGGAATAGGGCCACTTGAAACATTTATTTTTTTCATTTCGCCAGATTCATTTGTAGGTAGCGCATACCCAGATGTATTTCCCGCTTTTGCCATATTTAATTTATAAACACCTGATGGATACGCAGACCATTTTCCTCGTTGATATTGTACTAAAAATGGATAATACAGAAATTTTGGAATCTTATCTCCTGGATAATAAATATGAACCGTTTCGCTTAACAATCCTTTTGTTTCTTCAGAATCAGGACGCAAAAAAGGAGTTGGATTTTTTGCCATACTTTTCCAAATATCTTCTCCGCGGTATGATTTGACTGGTTTTCCATGTTCTGCTAAAAGAACAACTATCTTTCCATCGGGAACTGTTCTGCGTTCATTGAAATCAATAGGGATTTCATTTCCATGGCCCATCCATACATAGACATCTCTTGAAGAAATTTCTTTTCTTCGGGGGATGTTTGATTCATTTGCTCCTGCGGCCCTTGGTCCAGACATATACTACTCTGGATCCATAATATCTTCTAAAACAGAAGCCACTACAAGTCCTCCTACAAAGGCTGCTCCAGGAGAAATACGATTCTGTTGTTGTTGATACATTTGTTGCTGCTGTTGCGGCATAACAGCATATGTGTATTGAGGATTCTGGTAATTAGGATAGACTTGAGGATTGTATCCAGGATTATATCCAGGAGGAGGATAGATTGGAGGTTGGTAATATGGAGGTGCAGATGGTTTTATAGGCGATTCAACCACATACCGTTGTTGTGTTGTCACAGGTTGAACAGGAGGTTCAGACCAACAAAGTCCCATTTCTACTCTCTCTTAGACTTTTTTCTTAAAGATGGCACAAGTTAGACTTTTTGAATGTACACTGGAAAAATAAATAATATCTTCAATTTCCTCCATGGGAATAGGAAGGTCAGTTGTTCCGTGTGTCATCATTTTAACTAAATACTTGTGCATGGTTGTTGATTCATTCACAAAACTCGGTCTATGGTCAGGATAATTTTCTAAAATGTTTGTGTGTAAATCCTCCACAATATAGACCCCTCCTGGAGCAACTTGTTGCCAATAGGTTTCAAATGTAATTCTTTGTTGAGAAACATAATGTCCACCATCATCGATAATCAAATCAAAAAGGGGCATACCCCAAGTTTTCATGACCTCTTTTAATTCATTTACATTTCCTTGGTCTGCTTGACCAGTAACAATTCTATCTTTTCCTTTTACCAAATCTGTTACATTATAATCAATTCCATAAACAGTTGCATTTTGAAAGTAATCTCTCCACATGAAGAGTGAAGCACCCTGGAAAATGCCTACTTCCAAAACTTTCTGAATTGACTCTCTTTTTTCACAAAACAGTTTGTGATAAAAACGAGTAAAACCATGATAGGTGCCCTTATCTGTTCTGTACCGAATAGCAAGTTCAGTTAGTGGGTCCATTCTTTTTGAACATCCATGAGAATCTTTAGATAATTACCAATAGGTACACCCCTCCTGAGGAGTTAGCACTGGACTGTTTAAAAGTCCAGTGAAATTCTCATGAGTAAGATAATTAATAATATAATAATTGTAATTTTGAAAGAATTCAGTTACATTTCGTGCTAGAACAAATAGAGTGAGTTTTAGAGGGTCTGAAACAACACTGTACTGATACTGGTCATTGACAACCGGACCCAAATTGTAGACCCAATAAGGCGCAGGAAATTCGGTGGTTTGAAGATTGACTGTGAGTTCACCAGGGTGCTTGGAATTTTCAGCATCTGCCCATCCAAAAATCTGTCGTTCAGGACCATCCAGTGAGTACTGGCGTTCTCGGTTCCACACACTGATTGTGTTATTGGGATAAAGTCCATAATCGGCAGTATCACAGAAAGAATTATTTTCAAACGTTGCATCTACAAACAAATCAGAGTAGACCTGATACCATCGTCCAAGATACTGAGTACGATTAAATTCAGTAACTTGCGCGTACGCTAATGAAAAAAAGAACAGCAATGATGCTAACATCCTTCTTAAATATAGGGTTCAAACTTTAGACCTCTTATTCTTCGTAGGATGCTAAAAGTTTTTCTTTATACAATAATTGGTGATAAATGAGACAACCCAAAATAAATCGTGCAACTATCTCTTGTTCTTCTAGGTATTTTGTCTTGTTATAATACTCATCTAAATCATGTTTTAATTCAGATGTTCCTTCCAGATTTCCTTCATACTGTTCAAAATCTGGCATTTGCAAATACGAATTTACTAAGATTACTATTTCCAATTCTTTAAAAATATGTTCCATATCCCGTTGTTCCCATTCATGATGTTTATTTCCAGGAGTGGCAAGGTCCCATCGATTTATACCACCAAACGCCCTTATATCTTCTGATGGTTGAACTCCAAAACGGAACTTATATTCAAGTTCTGTATTGAAAAATGCATACCGTCCCATTTTATCTATTAAGAATCTACTTAAGTTGTTTAGTATGTTCATAGTCTTCTAGAGCAGCCAACGCCAAAGGGTCTGGACAAGGCATATCCCAACGAGTTGATGTTTGTTCGACAGGAACTCTGAAAGTAGACCAGTAGGCTCGTTCTTTGGGAGTAGGATTTGTACTGACATGAGTTTGACCATTAGTACATTTTACTGTAATTTTTCTAGGTTCAACAATAACACGAGTAATCTGCAAAGGAGTCAACGGAATACGTTGTATAGACTTGGCGGTGCGCTGCGTGAAAAAAATGTAAGTTGTACTCATCTATGATATTTATGTAATATTCTTTTAAATTATACAGGAAAAATTGAAGTGATTATTTCTTATAAAAATCAGTACTCAAATGCTTGCCTATGCAGAAACACTTCTCGGAATCCCTTACAGGTGGTGGAATCCTGAAGTAAGTTGTTGTGATACAAGCGGTCCTTTCTGGGCTGGATATACAGAGGAAGTTCCCTTGGAAATCATTCAGAAGGGTCACACGAACTGTGCTGGATTTCTCAATCTTCTGTGTCTAAAGTTTGGCCTGCCAATTCCTGGTGCTAAGGAACACCATTTCTATGCAGGAGGTACAGGACTTTGGTGGCAGTTCTTTGAGGAGTCAAGTAGGATGGCTCCTTACCAAGAAGAAAGACTCTATCCAAAGGGTACTATTCTTCTTCGAAAGTATCGTGATGAAGGTGATCAGGGACATATTGCCATTATTTACGATGAAAAAAGAATTATTCATTCGTGGCCTGAGAAAGGTGTTGTGATTGAAGAACCAGCCTCTGATTATTATGAGGTCGTTATTCTGAATTATTTTAAATGATAACTTTGTAGACTGCTTGAATGGCTTTGCGCAGTCCTTTCAGATTTGCACCGACGACTTCTTGCTTTATCCTCCCTCCTTGGTAAAGATGAAAGATAGGACTTCTTTCTGTTCCACGATGGTCAAGAGAAGAAATGTCATTACATTTACAATGGAATTCTTTTGGCCAAAGTAAAGGCTCTGTATGATTTACTGAAACCGCACGATAGTGAAGAAGTTCTTTTGAATTCTGCTGTGCTTGTTTCACCATATTATCAATTTCCACTGCAATATTTTTGTATCCCTTGCAATTGAAATTCACCCATCCTAGGATAACATTCATCTGATAGGCTTCCATGAAGGTGTATTTGGGTTCCACTTCTGTTTCCGTTTGCGTACTCGCTTCACGGAATTCAAGTGGTTCCTCTTTTTTAATTCTGTGATATCCTTGCGTAATTCTCCCATCTTGGATAGTTAGAATCACATCACATACTTCTTTTAACTTGGGACTCACTTTTTCCTTTGCATTATGAATAACAAGAACTCCAAAATTCTTCCCGTGACGATGAATCTCTTCTGCAATTGTTACAAAATCTGTATCGCGAGAGGCCACAATGAAATATTTAATATCGGGATTTCGTAAATCTTTCATAATTTCAATATTAATTCGAAAGTCTACTTTATCCTTTTCCTCTCCTCGTTTTTCACAAAGAATCTTCTCATAAGAACCCTCAATATGTTCAGGCAAATTTCCCATATCTCTTTTGCGAGACCCAACATATTTCTTAATGAGTACATTCATAGTTCCAAACTCTTTCATTAGAAGTTTATGAATTTCTTTCGTATAGCCGAATTGGTCAATGTCAAAGTAGACGGCCGCCATTGTACTATTTATTGTCGCAAAATGAATTTCAAATTTATGACAATAAAAAAGGGCCCCTACCCTAGCAGCCAGGAGGTTCGCAGGAATCTAGTGATCCTATAACCTTTGGTCCTGGATTTGAAAGAATGTGTAAGCATTTGGAGTTTTAAGATTTACTCGTTAGGAGTTGATATGAAGAATGGGTTTCGCCCGAGGTGGCCGATGAAACCGCATTCTCATGATGAAAGTTATGGGTTTAGAGTTACTCGCTGAGTTTTAAGAGTACGAATTATTCCAAACGGAACAATTGCGTAGATGTAATTAAAACTGCACAGCGATAACGTCCGCTGCCAACGACTAGTTTGCTCTTCACTAGGGTAGGGGGAAATATAATATATTAATGTCCAGCAATATTGCGTTCACGCACACATAGGCATCCAACAGTAATAAGTGAAGCAATGGTTACTCCAACAGCAAGTAGAATGGGATTTCCAACTACTCCTCCAGCAATTCCAATACTGAGTGATACAATAAATCCAAGCGTCAATCCAACTGCGGTTAAACTAAAGAGTGCTTCTTTACTGAGTCTCATTTTTGGTGACTATTTTATGGGCTACTTGGAGTTCAATTTTACTGAACGGTTTTACCATTCTGCTGCACGGTCCTGAGGCTTGTACGTGGGGACGACCACCTTTGAAGAACAGGCAGGAACTTCAATTGTCGTCTTTCCATTAGCCTCAGACAGCACCCAGTCCACATTCGTCTGGAAGTTGGTGACTTCCTCCTCCAACTCCGCAATCTTGGTTGCGAGGTCAAGAGGGTCCACCAAGTCCACCTTGTTATTGGCACGGAATGTGGTCGTGAGTGCCGCCAAGGTGTCTGGGTTCGTCTTTACATCCTTACCCAACTCAGACTGAAGGAGTCGCTCCAGACGAGTGTCAAGCGCACTCTTTGTCGCCTCATAGGCCTTTCGTGCCTCCTGGAGTTGATTCTTCATAGACTCCAAAAGGGACTGCTGATACTCAATTGAGCGCTTGTGCTCAATCGCTTCCGCAATCGTTCCCTCCCAAGAGGCAACCTTTACCTTCGTGCTCGCATTCGCCATGACAATAGCCTTCTTGATGGAGTCACGGCGCTTCACCAAGTCCATATAAGACTGGTACTCTGCAGTCGCACGGGCCTTGAGTTTCTCCACATCCACACGGTTTGACTCCGTGCTGACATCCGCCCACTTCAAGTGCTTCAAGTGTGTCTGAATACGCTTATCCAGCAACTTCAACTCCGCAAGACCTTGGGTGATACTCATAGTTTGATTCATCTTTCCTTTTGATGTTAGGAAAAGGCATTTTAAGTATTCAATTTTTTCAGGCAGTACTAAAATTGATATTTCTCTTAGTAGAAGATACGTATGCCAGGACTCTGTAACTATAGAATGTGTCATAATCTGGGAAGCAGTTCTTTTCAAGGATATTGTAATAAAGCGCATTATGAAAGAGGGAAACTTGATGAACTAAAGGAAGCCTATGAAAAGCAACTTATAAAGATAAAGGAGATGGAACAGAGCGCTCAGGTAAAAACTCATTTAACTTCTTATGAGAAGGCTTCTTTATCAAAATCGGAGTCATCTCTGTCATAGGATTCTGTACAACAATCTTGGGAACTGTTTCTGGAGAAACTTTTTTCATTAATTTCTCTTTCCTTTTTTCATACAAATCATGAAAATAATAAAGCATACCCACTCCTATCATAACACCAACCCCTATCAGAGCACCAAGGGCGCCCGCATCCATACTGCAAATGCGTGTTTTAGGTTTAGGTGAATTTAAAAAGTTGAAACCCATAATTTCATAAGGAAAGTATCAAAATGCTACAAAATCCTCTCTTCAAGTTCTTTGAAAAAAAAGAAAAGAAAAAAGTTGCTCCAATTGCAATTCTCTGTACAATAAACGATGATAGACATCTTGAAAATAAACAGGTTGAACGAATTCGTGCATATTGCGTAAATAATGAAATCGGATTTCGGATAAGAGAATATGATATTGATAGGTATCAAGAAGATATCTTTGTAAAACGCTCTCCAACCTTTCACATTTACTACAAAGGTACTTACTCTGAAAGTGTTGATATGACTGAAGAACCTCTGTTTAAAATTAAGGAACGAATTGCAGAATGGAAACAGGGTCAACTCGCAAAAGCCAGGAGAAAAGCCGAATGGGAAGCCAAAGCAGATATTTAATCCTTCCCTCCGATTTCACCTTATTAATAAAAACAATAAAAATATACTTAATTAGAGGGAATGAGCAATAATAAAAATAGTATCTGCTCTCAATTTATCCAAAAGGTCAAAGAATTCTATCATGTTGATGATTTGGATAATTTTTTGACGTGGGAGGAAAAAGATGGTGACCAGTCATTTACTTTAGTCATTAAAGATAAAGTTTCCAAATTAGAAATAGCAAAAGCATATGGTATATTTCATGTAAAAAAAAAATCAATTGATTTAATAACATTGGATAGATATAAAACAGGTAATACCAGAGAAATATATTACAAAGGACTGGGAAAGGTTCTTCTTTATAGTTTAGTTTGTAAGGCACTTGACCTTAACTATATGATTCGTTTCAAAGCGGATAACTTTGATGGTAGTTTAATACAATATTATAAAGATCGCGGATTTACACAAGCAGAAAGTACTAATGAACGATTATTTAATACTATCCCAACCAAATTAGAGTTTGAATCAAGGATAGCAGAAACAATTACAGAGATGAAGGATCCTTCAGCGATTGAATATTTTAAACCTATTTGGATTCGACCAACAAAGAAAGAGGAAAGATGGATGATTGAATGTCCTATCTGTCATAAACAAGCAAATCCACTCTATAAACACATTCCTCACGAGGAATCCTGCGAAAATAAAGAAAAAATAGAAAATTTATCTGAAAAACCAAAATCTGGCGGCCGCTACAAACGTCGCACGAGTAAACAAAGAAAAAGAAATATAACTCACAAAATAAAACGTGAAAATTGAAGGCGTGGCATGTAGTAAAGGTTGTATGGACCCTCCTACAATTCAGAACGTATTTGTGCCTACGAAAAAGGACTTGGATGTCATCGATGACCTTCATCTTTATCTGATTGATTATGTTCGCATGATTGAAAAGAAACTCCGCGTTCTGAAGGATGAAGTGAAACGGAATTCAGACACAAAGACAGAACTCAAACCTCAAATGTCTTTGCTGCGAAAGATGAGAAATCGCGCTTATGATGTTCTCGACGACCTTGAGTTCAAGTTTAATTCACAGGTTGATGATGAGTCTTTTGAAAGCAGTGAATAATCTCTAGTATTTTCTCCCACGAACACTAAAACGCAGTACAAGTCCTATTACTGTGAAAAGAAATAGACGGAATCCATTTTTAATGTCAAAGGACACTAAAATCTCCAATAAAATCCAAGCAAAGAACCAAAGCGTAATACGAGCAGGGAGAAAGATAGCCAGTAAGAAAAAAAGAATATTGTAAAGATTTACATTCAATCCCGCAAGTTTAAATTGATTCTCAGATAGAATCCACGAAAGTGATATTTTATCCGTTACGTAAATTGGCTTCAGTATTGCATTTAAAAGTGGAGGAAACTTATCAGCAAGATTTGAAGAGGTTGTAGGGTCTGTTGTTGAAACAATTTCAGGATTCAAACCATACGCATTTATATTAAATTTCTTAATCCATCGCTGAATTTGTACATCGATGTGAGTTTCTATGGGCTCATGAATTATTTTTTTCATAAATGTATCTGTGTAAATAACTGCATGAGAACCCATACTTCCACTTACTCTATTGATGCTATCATTGAGAGATTCAGGTGCTGTTCCCATCAAACTGTGTCCAAGTTTCTCAGCAAATGATTCATTGCGACAAAAGAATTGACATCCTAAAAAAATACAGTCGTATGATTTGGGTAATTCTGACACTACTTCACGAACTTTCACATCAAAATCATCAGGTATTATAGAATCATCTTCAAATACGAGAATCTTAGAATATCCATTTCGGAGAGCATCTTCCCAAACTCTATGATGAGAAAGTGCGCAACCTTTGATGCCGTCTGTACAGAATGAGTTACAAAGATAAGTCAAACGAGAATCCTGTGTGACTTTTGAACCAAGTGTCGCAGGGAGACGCTCGTACGTTATGTTTTGCTTTCGGAGAGCAGCATCAATTTGCTCAAGTCTATCTTTGTCTTTGTCTAGGTTAATAACGTATACTTTATCAACCAAGGTATTAATGTAAGACATCTACAATTTATAAGTTTATTTTCTTCATGAAGTCTGTGAAGATATGATAATCACCATCGTAAACAAGCCAAGTTATTACAATGGCCAATATAATGTCCACTGTGTAATGTGAGCGTGTTAAAATAATAGCAGCCCAGTTTGTAACGTTAATGGCTAAGAAAAGAGGGAAGGATACAATGCCTTCTCGTAAATAAATAAGTGTGGCTAAGAGAACAAAAGCGGTGTGACCACTGAAGACTTTATCGTAGCATTGGCCTTTGAAAAGGTGGTACCATTTGAACTCTGAAGAGCACTTTTCATGTTTTGGAAGAATCGTAGAGATAATTGTTAAAGAACGCACAAGCATAATTAATAAGAATTTACCTGCAAACTCTTTTAAAATTCCAGCGGAATTTGGAATAAACATGAAAGATAGAATTGTAAGCCCTAGAATAATATCATTATAAGGAATATGGTCATGTAAATCCGGAGTTATTTCATGTAAAATATCAAAGACTTTTCCATTTGAATCATTCCTTTCATAGAACCATCTTCCAAAATAGAATGTGTATATATTGGAAAGCACTATAATAAGTAAAATACATGCAATCCAGAGTACATTATCTATCTTCAGAGCCATCTACTGTTTTCAGTTTAAAAAATTGAAGTGCTGGTTTATGGTTAGGAGGTATTCAAACATGGGTTTTGATCTTCACATTAAACTCGTTCTTCATATGTGTCCTGACACTGGAAAGCCGTTTTATTACAACAAAGATGACTTTCGAAAGATGTATGATATCTCTGAAATTAATGTTCCTGAAGAGTATCGCAAATATCTTGTACTTCGTGGACACTTTCTACATGTGTACACTCGTGTATTTAACGAGGAAGACCGATTTGAGGTAGATACGAGTGAATTCCTTGATGAGTTTCCTTCATGGAAAATTGCGCGTGCTGATGATAAGTATGATGACTATTGGACCGAGCAAGACCATAGGTCATTCAAGGCTCTTCTAAAATGGACAGTTCAGCAACCTGCTTTCTTTGTTGTTTCTTGGTCTTATTAGAGGATTCCTTCGTATTTGTCCAAAAAAAATTGATTTTGCCTTATAAGTTAAGGTAAGTACCCAAAAATGACCGACCTTTTGACTCTTGCTAAGCAGGTTTTAATTTGTTACATTAGCAACGGAAACACAGGAAACTGTTATGAAATCTTTACCTATCTTGAAGACCTTCGGAAGATGGGACTCACTGATGAGCAGTTGGACCAACTCCAGCCTTTGTTGGAACGTATTCTGCAAGCAAACGGCAAACCTCAAGCAGCCCAAAAGATTCGTTCTGCTATTCCTTTGATGAAGGGTCGTCCTCTTGGAACTGGATTGTCTATTGGGGGAAAGAAGGTTATTTCCTTGAAGAATGTCACACAGGATGATGGGTATGGTGATACTGCTGATAAGATGTATGTGATGGAGGATGGGAGTGAGTTGGGTGAGAGTATTGAGGGTGGAAAGCCCTTTGATAAGTTGGAAAAGTGTATCAGTAATCCTACATGCAAGCGTGTTGGATGTGAACAACTCATTCCGCAATTTAAGAAGATTGCGGAACAGGCTGTTGTAAACTACAAGGCTGAGATGCGCTTGAAGTATGGTGATGCTGAGGATACATGGCCTTCTCGTATCCCAACGAATGCCGCAATGAATGCGTGCAACAAGGTTGCTGTGCTAACAGCAGAATTGTTTAATGCACTTCCTGAGCATGAGCGCAAACAGCGTATGAGTGATATTCTGCGATGCGAGCAGGGAAAACTCACTGCTGATTATCTTCGTATGGTGAATAGGGCCTGTACTGAAAGCAAGTTATACAAGTTGACACAGAAGAGTCTAGATCGGTGTAATCCTACGCTGAAAGTGAATGGAGTCTTTCTTGATATGTATCTGGATGACAAGAAGATTGGACAGACACCAGTAAAGTT
>JACCDP011259847.1_pt1 | contig 25240 bp, 18 predicted proteins | sample 7445841 | NCBI WGS metagenome assembly JACCDP01 (sample SAMN15323441, study PRJNA562643) | freshwater metagenome | isolation source: river surface water | place: USA:Blue River Watershed | collected 2017-08-17 | reverse complement strand
GGTGAAACCGGTGTAACTGGCAATACAGGGCCAACTGGTCCCACGGGCCCTACGGGCCCAACCGGTGACACTGGTGAAACCGGCCCTACCGGCTACACAGGCCCTACAGGCGAAACGGGCCCAACTGGCACCACCGGTAATACAGGCCCCACAGGCACCACCGGCCCCACAGGCACTACCGGCCCCACAGGCACAACTGGCCCCGTCGGCCCCCCACTGACATTCAATTCCGACATGGTAACATTTCCAGTCAGCACATTTGAAGTAACCGACCGCCATGACCCCACCGACAACATATATAGTCGCACAGTTACCACCAAATGTTATGTGCAAGATAGCGACCAAGCCTATTCCGCAACCACAACCGGATACACCGCCATGACTTCCGTCTATACGGTTGGCAAAAATGCTTACCCAAAATACATGGTGGGTGGCAATTCTCTCTCTTATTCCAATAATGGAATTGATTGGTATCAGGCAACCACCGACATATCCATGACTTCCATAAATGCGCTTGAATATAATGGAACTATGTTTATAGCTGGCGGCACTGCAAGTGCCATTGCTTATTCGGATAATGGCACATCATGGTATCAAGGTAACACAACGCTAACCACCGTAAATACAATTCGCTGGGCCGGATACGGCGCCAGAGGTGGAAGTTTATTTATTGCAGGCGGTTCCGACACCAGTGGAAACAACATAGCATATAGTGCATCGGGAATTAATTGGACAACAGTATCCAGTCCATTTTCCGGACAGTGCAACAGTATTGAATGGAATGGCTCTATTTGGCTTGGCGGATTCAATGGCGGTCTAGCTTACAGTCTTACTGGCACCAGCTGGGCTGCAATCGATATCTCTAACATTGCCGCCAATATTTACAAAGTCATGTGGAATGGCAGCCAATGGCTTATAGCCGGAAACACGGCAGGCGGGGCTGGTGTCATTGCTTATTCCACCAATGACTATGGAACAGCTTGGACCACAACCACTTGTCCTATTGAAACACGCGTCACGGGCCTAGCATACAATGGCGGACGCACCGTGGCGGTTGGCAATGGAGCCGGAAATACTATTGCGTATAGCGACGATTACGGCATGTCTTGGACCGGACTTGGAACCACACTGCTTCCAAACACGTCGCCCACCTCTGTGCATCGCGTCGAATGGCACAATAATAAATTTATCATATCGGGCACCAACGCATCTGGAACAATTCTCTATAGTGGCGACGGATTGAACTGGAAAACCGCGTCCAGTCCAGGGCTTTCCACAGTACATTGCTCCTTGTTTTCGTCCGCGCAACCCAATCACCTTCGATTCACTGCCAATGGTGTGATTTGCGGAAACACTGTGTCCTTCAATGGCGGCACAACTTGGAACACCATGTTTAATGACGCTATTCACATTGGTGCATACAATGGTAAATACGCGGTCTTTGCGGCAGCCGCCGGTGGAAATACCTACGTGGCATACGACTTAATGTCCGCATTTAAAATCACCACGGCAAATACAGACCCATCCGGCGTGCAAGACTTAAAATGGAACGGCAGCTACTGGCTGATGGCGGGCACCGACCACGGCTCAACCAATCGTCATTTATTAAAAAGCTACGATGGATACACATGGACACCCGTGGCCACCACATTTATGACAGCCGGATACTGGGTTACTGGACTTGACTGGAGTCCTTCACTCGGCAAATGGGCCGTCTCTGTGCAAACAGGCGCCACTACATACCAAATAATATATTCGAGCGACGGAACCAACTGGACACTAGCAACCACCGCCGTGGGCGGCGGCCCAGTAAAATGGACTGGCTCCTATTTTGTGGCGGCCACTTACGACGCATCGAACACCGTGGTCGCTACTTCGCAAGACGGCATTTCATGGACAACCAAGACACTCGGAGCCTACGGCCCCGTGTTATCCATTGCCAACGACGATGCGGGCACCGTGGTTCTTGGAACATATCCCGGCTCTACATCGGTGGAGGCGATACTAAAAACAAGCGATGGCACCACATGGACGCCCGTCGGCGGAACAAACCAAAACTGGCGCCATACCGGCGCCACATGGGACGGACTCCGCTTTTATTTTAAGACGAACAACACGACCAACTCCATTCGGGTTAGTTATGATGCAATTAATTGGATATCCACTGGCGGTAATGTATCCGGCGAACATTTAACTTGGACACACCCGTATAAAGGCGCGCTTACCATATACCAGCCAACTATTGCATGCGGACCAGAACTTGCATATTCCAAGGACGGCATATTCTACAAATCTCTTGGCAATTCTTTATTTACGGTGCGAACAAATCACGCCGAATGGAATGGAACCATGTGGATAGCGGCGGGTCAAGGTGCCGTAAATACACTGGGTTACAGTTACGACGGACAAACCTGGACGGGACTTGGGTCCAGCATTTTCTCGGTCAAAGCGAATTCCGTGAAATGGAACGGCACCATGTGGATAGCAGTAGGCGAAGGCACCAATACCATTGCATTCTCTTACAATGGATTAACCTGGACTGGACTAGGCACATCCGTTATTGACAGCTCGGGTCTTTGTGTGGCCTACAATGGAACCACATGGTTGGCGGGCGGTAATAATACCATGGCGTATTCAACTGACGGCATTGTTTGGACAGGCATGGGTTACACAAATGTTCGTGACATTTTGTGGGCCGGCAATCAATGGATTATGGCCTCTGGTGCTAACATGTATTATTCTGCGGCGGCCAATGGCCAAAGCGGCTGGACCAGCGTAACCTCACAACCATTTTCCGTGCAAGCCAACAAAGTGTTTTGGAATGGTCAAATAGCGGTGGCAGTGGGCGAAGGCACCAATACAATTGCAACAAGCACGGACTTGGGAACCACATGGACGGGTCGCGGCACCAGCACATTCTCTACACGCGGCAATGCCATTATGTGGAATGACAAACGTTGGATAGCAGGCGGAGCCGGCACCAATTCCATGGCATTTTCCAATGACGGTATTACATGGACATCATGCAAAGGGGCTATACAATCAGAGGTGTTTGGACTTGGGGCAAACTCCAAAATTGGTGTTGTGCCTGTGCGAAGCGCCATTACACTAAACAATCGAGACAAAGTGTGCGTAAATTCACCGAGGTACTATGACACGGACTTAGCGGATGATACTAGCTTGGTGTTTAACCTAGCGGTTTAAATTGGCGACTTTGTCGCCGTAATAAAAACACGCAAACAAAAACGCAAATAATATTTACAATTCATATAAAAAAAACAAGGTAATTCTAATATGCCACTCTTAGATTATTTATTGTCTGGATTATCACCTATATCTGAAAATTTTATACAAAATGTTAAAAACCAAACTATTACTAGATGGCAAATAATTTATGATAAAAATGGAAACGTTACAACTATTGAGTTAGGTGAATACAATTTAAACATTTTTAAATTTATAAATGCCAAAATAAAAGGAAGTAATTTTTATAATTTGGGCATTGATGGAATATTAATGTTTTACCCTAAAAATAAAAAAACAAATAATTCAAATACAATTTATAATGTATCAAATAATGAAATGCCAACTAAAATAAAAAACCATTTTTCTATAAAAGTTAAAAATAGTATTAAAATCATTTGGAATATTTCTATGGTTAATGCGTTTGAACAAAATACAAATTGTAATCCAATTTTATTATTATCTGAATATAAACCGAATAAATTAATATTAACAAATTTAGAAGTTTTAGAATATATTTATAAATCATATTTTGAAAACATTCATAAATATATTGTTAAACAACAAAACCATAGTCATTATAAAAAAATTTCATATAAAATGGATGGAATTAAAGTAATAACAATTAATAATTGTACACATATTTATCCTAATTTTTCAGAAGAATATTGTAATTAATAAAATTACAAAATAAAACTCCCTACGGGGGAATAACCAATACTATTTTCCTTTAAAAATTGAAATATTTTTTTGTAATTATTAGCAACACAAAAAAATATTTGATGCATTCATATTCTAGTATAAATTCATTGAATATTATTTCCTCTTTTCAAAGCCCTTTTCAAAGCCAACATGAACTCTGACTTCAGCAACGCTACCTCCGGTTTCAGCAACGCCACCTCCACCTTCGGTTTTAACGAAGAAGTCGAAACCCTGAACGCCAACTGGTTTGGCTCCGTAGAAGCCACTGTGCAGTTTATTCACGACACACTATTTCGTTGGGACCGCAATGTTGAAATTATTGATAACAACACTGTATTATGCGACACCTTCTCTATTAAAGTAACTAAAAATCAAGATACCAATGCTGTCGAAATGACTATGTATAACCACATGCGGCCCACTCGTTCCGGTATATACCGCGATTATTTGGAAGAGCTATTGTACAAGTTGCACTACCAGGGCGAACACAGAGACCAGCAACTCGAAGAGTACCATTGCTACAGCAATCCCAATTCCATCAACCATCGCGATAATGTGCCTTTGCCTTTGCCCACAATTGTTCTTGATGAACAATGGTTTCACACCGAATCCGAATGCGTGGAGTATATTGCAAATACGCTGCGTAGTTGGAATATGAATGTATTTATTTCAAATAATCGAGTTGTTTGCCAAGAGGAAAGTCTTGCCATTCAAGTGTGCGATGGTCAAATTATTCTATATAGCAATAAGCCGGATAGCTACAATAACAAACTTATGAATTGTTTGCGCTTGCATAACCAAATCCCCGAAGGTCTTACATGCGATGAAGTGGAGCATATCACAAAAACCGAATTGGCCGACATGAACGAATACCAAGTCCAGCTATACTCTCACTATTTTGGCACCTCCGATTTATGGACTGCAAACCATACTGGATACTGTAACAATGTGTTGCGCGTGTCATATGGCAAATTTACAAATGCGGTTATTAATGTATCATTGAGCAAATTACATAACATTGTCGGAGCTACTTTCACTAAGTGCAGATTCACGGAGTCTTGCGTGTTAGAGAATATTACATTTGTTGATTGTGTATTCAACGATGTAAATTTCGAATGCGCGCTTAATAATGTAACCTTTTCAAACTGCAACATTGATAACATCAAGTGGCCCAACAAGGGATGCAATATTCATATCTACAACGACGACAACAACGACGATGAGAGAAGCTACGAAGACGATATGTAAAACAAGACACAGGTCATAAATGTATATGTTATGTTTATTTATAAGTTAATTTAATTTAATATATTTCCTCGAATGGGGACCTTTTTTAATGTTATTAAGGACCTTTTTAATGTTCTAAAATTGAAATATTTTTTTGTAATTTTACAGAAGGCAAATAAATATATGTGTATTGATTAACGAACTACGAACTACGAACTACGAACTACGAACGAGCTAAAACATGTCCTCCTTAAACCTGTTTGTTATTAACAGTATTGCCCCCAATAACCTCAAAACCAGAGAAGAAGTTGTATCCCACATTAAAACCATTTTACATAACAAATTCAATTCCACTTGCTGCAATATCCTTCAGGTCACCGAACACGAAACCATATTGCACTACGGCAGTTTCTACATCAAAGTAATTTCATGGGCTGACGGTACTACATTTTCCATGACCATATGCAGTTGCGTTGCTTTTCAGCGCGGCGATTCGCTCGATGAGTACTACAAGTCTATCATAATTGCCCTCAATCCTGATATTATCGAGCCATTCGAAGGCACTATCATTGAAACCGTAACCATGGGTTGGCACGGCAGTTTTGCCAGTTTATTAAAATTCTTCGATACGACTCTCACTCGCTGGTATATGAATCCCAGGGTTGAGCAAAATCGCGTCATATGTCGTGACGAGGGATTTGCCATTGAAATCAGCGAGTCGTCTAGAAAATTAATTGACTCCAAGTTTATATTCGAAATTAATTTGCTCAGTAATAAGAAACACATCGATTCAATGATAATGGAAATCTTCGAGTGCTTGCGCGTTCAGGCGAGCAGTGATGTAGAGCTCACGGAAGACGAGGCCTATGCTCTCATTGCCACTGACTTGAAATCAATGAACGAATATCAGGTGCAGCTATACATGTATAACCTTGGAAGAGAGAGCCGCGACGAAATTGACCAATGGACTGTCGAGCATACCGGATTTTGCGATGACTTGCTGCGCGTATCCTATGGCAAATTTACCGATGCAGTTGTTTGTGTTAATTTGAAGAACTTGAATAACGTGTGCGGGGCTTCTTTCAAGAACTGCAGAATTGCGAGCGGGTGCAGTTTCGAGAATGTTACATTTGTGGAATGCATATTCGACAATGTGGAATTCGAGTGCGCGCTCAAGAATGTCAAATTTGATAACTGTGTTCTTCAAAAGATTAGCTGGCCAACCAAGAACTGCGGCATCACTGTGCATAACGACGAGGAGGACGACGACGAGAGGTCTTACAGCGAATACGAAGACGACATGTAAAACAATTCTATAAACAACGACAGGTAAGAATTAATATATATTGTATGTTTTATAAATTTAATTAATTTAATTTAACTTATAAAAGGAGGCAACTCTTTTTTATTCAAGGCCAAGTAGAGTTTTTATTTGCGCGTCTTGTTCAAAGAGCTTGCTCGACTGTTCTTGAAGCTTGCTCGACTGTTCTTGGAGCTTGCTCGACTGTTCTTGGAGCTTGCTCGACTGTTCTTGGAGCTTGCTCGACTGTTCTTGAAGCTTGCTTTCCATGTCTACGATTGTTCCTTTTAACTCTGCAACAGTAGCTTTCAAATCTTTGAGTTCTTTGGTCAAAATGCCAATAAAACCATTGTAGTTTAAACTTTGTGTAAAAGGTCCGTCTTTTTCGCCGGTTACCAAAAATGGAAACACCTCTTGCACTTCGTGTGCAATAAATCCAACATGCATGGTATTGTCGTTTTTAATAAACTTATACGATACGGGTCTTAGACCATCAACAGAATATGATTCGTCCAAATCTCTCACCTCTTTTTTTTCTCTATAATCAGAGGTGGCATTAAACGCCATGGCGTTCGCCGTGCAGTTATATCCCAACACAACTTGATTGTTTCCTGTTATTCCAGCATTCCATCCAACTGCGGTTGAATTTGTAAAAGCACCATACATAAATGTATTTGACCCCAAAAACGTATTATTATCACCAACATAGTTTATTTGCCCTCCATTTCCTGCACCAAATCCAATTGCTGTGTTGCTATTTTGGGTTGTTATATTTATATTTGCTTCTGTACCAATTGCCGTATTATGAAATCCATTTGTATTTCTTTGAAGTGCTGTATATCCCACAGCAGTATTTTTATATCCAGACCTGTTGTATTGTAGTGTTCCATAACCAAATGCCGAATTTTGAAATCCGCTGGGGTCCATAAAATTAGTACTTAAACTACTTGGGCCAAATACCACATTGCCCACATTGTTTCCAGGGCCTTTACCAATTCGCACTCCATTTACAATAATGTCGCTAGCACTATCAAGCGATAAGCAATTAATGTCGCCACTTACATCTAATGTAGCACCAGGATTGCGCGTATTTATTCCTACATTACCTGTCCCTGCACCCGGCATCAAAGCAATTCGGTCTCCATTTACTGTGCCCAAGTCATTCTCTATACCAATCGTCATAAGCCCTCGCTCGGGATTTATAGAAAGGTTATAACCGGGGTTATTGTATAAGTAGGCGACGTCGCTAGCTGTTAATGGACGGTCAAATATATTTACAAAGGCCATTTGGCCGCGAAATCCTTTAAATGTATTGTTTGTAGTAAATGTACTATTTGTACCAGTACCTTGATTCCAACCATACTTCATGCCAAGAATTATATGCTGATTTGCACTTAGTGTTTTTCCACTTAAACCGGTTAAAGCAACTGTAGTGTCTAATTGTCCATTAATATATATAAATCCATTTTTTATTGCTGAATTGTATGTAAATACAACGTGATACCACGTATTAATTACCAATGAGCTTGTTGAATAAATAAAGTTAGTCCAGTCGTCGTTAAATATTACAACAAATTTACCATTACTATTACAATATATATCAATAACACCGTCAGCCGTGGCATTAGTTAAATTTAAAATCATCCATTGAATTCCGCTTGGATCTAGAGTTGTAGGTCGAATCCATGCCGAAAATGAAAAATTATCAAATCGTGGTAAATTGCCTGCTTCCAAATAGTTTATGTAGTTAGTAGTATCGGTAGTGGAAAGATTTGTTTGATTAAATGAAATGCAATATGCCGGTGTTACACCATTTAACGATGTTGTGTTAGAAAACCAGTTTAATGAATTGTTAGGAGGAGGAGCCGCGATTAATCCAATAGATAATGTTCCGGTGCTTGGAATTGTTGCTGCAGGAAAAGTTGGAGTATTTACCGAAAAGTCGTATTTTAAAAGAGACAATCCAGCATTATTTGCATCCGTATATTGCACATATGCATAATCTTGGCGGTCATTATTTGATTTAAATACAATGGACGATGTTCCGGACCTGTTGCCGCGCATTAAAGTAAGAGACCCGCCATCAGAGGTTGCCTCCGAGCCAGTAGGCTCGTATATTACCGACGACCCATTTGCTATGTAACCGCCACATATATCCAGTGTGTAAAACTTGTTGGTATAGAGCTGATACACCTCTGCAACCGTTAGCACTTTGTCCTTGTAATAACGGAAATTGTCCAAATTGCCCGAAAAATCTTTTTGACCACTGGTTGAATAATATGCAATTAGCAATTGATTTCGCGAGGTGTCGGTTATAGAATAGGATAAAGTATCGCTTTGAACAACGGTTCCATTCACATAAATTGTAGATGATGTGTTGTTAATTGTCCAAACAATATGGTTCCAAGTGCTATTGCATATGTTATAAGCACTAAATGGGTTGATTTGAGGGGAACTTATTAAATTGTTTGAGCCAGTTGATACGTCATAAACCACAGGGTAAATATATCCATTTGAACTTATATCAAGTGCAATAGTATCATTTTCACTTTGACCATATCCAGTGTTACTAGTTAGTTCAAAAACTCTATCCCAATCTGGATTCAAAGGAACTGATTTTTTATATATCCAAAAACTAAAAGACATTTGGGATGATATTGGAACATTCATTGTTCCGGCACCACGATTTGATGTTGGGGTTAAATTAGGGTCATTTTTTAACGATGCAGTTCCATATTTATATATACTTGTATCTATCATGCCAGATGTTGAACCACCATTTATGCCCAGCGATGCATCATAGGCCGCCCCGCCTGCCCCCGAGTTGTATATGCGTGTTCCCCCGTTGTACGACGTGTCAAAGTTGTAAAATATAAGCAAGCTCGGGTCCGCCAAAAACTGCGGTTTATTTATAGTCACATACCCATTATTAGAGCCCACTTGCACATTGCCTGTTAAACTGGCGCCCGCAGACAATGGCTGACCATACACAGTAAAAGTTCCCGATATATCCACATTGCCTCTAAACTGCGACACACCACTTACGTCCAGCATATATGCACTTGATATGTCCTTGTTAATTGCCACGCGGTTTCGAAACACTGTAAAACCAGAGACGTCCAACGCATAGCCACTAATATCGATTGCATTGCCATAACTTACGTCTTTGCCAATGGTGAGTCCGCCATTTTTCAGCTGGATTTCACCACTTACATCAAGTGCAATGCCGCTTGCATCTCTGCGAACAAACAAAGTATTTCGAAGTATGCTGGTTCCACTAACATCCAGTGAATATCCGGCGGATGCATCTTTGCCGACGGAAACAGAGTTTCTTATTTGTACTAGGCCGCTCACGTCAAGCGCATAGCCACTAGACACGTCTTTGCCAATTGCCACACTGTCTCTTAACGCGCTGAATCCACTAACGTCAATGGCAACACCGCTAACATCTCTGCGAACGAACAACGTATTTCGTAGAATGCTGGTGCCACTAACATCCAGAGAATAACCGGCAGATACGTCTTTGCCAATTGTTAGTATATTTTTTACATAAGCGTTGCCATTCATGGAAACATCGCCGCCTATATACAGTTGTTGATTCATGGAAACATCTTTCGCTATAAACGCATTCCCATTCATGGAAGCATCGCCTCCCACATACAGCCTTTGATTCATGGAAACATCCTTTGCAGCAAACATATTCCCATTCATGGAAACATCGCCACCGATATACAGTCTCTGGTTTAGAGAAACATCCTGCAAAACAGTTAAATTGCCGTTTAAAGACACATCTCCACCCACATATAATCTCTGATTCATGGAAACATCCTTTGATATAAACACATTGCCGTTTGCAGAGACATCCCCGCCTATAAACAATTGTTGGTTCATGGAAACATCTTTTGCTATAAAAACATTTCCATTTGCAGAGATATCCCCGCTAATAAATAATCTCTTGTTTAATGAAACATCGAGCAAAACCATTAAATTGCTATTTAATGATACATCGCCACCCACAAACAATCTCTGATTCATAGAAACATCCTTCGCAGCAAACAAATTACCGTTTGCAGAAACGTCCCCACCTATAAACAGTTTTTGGTTTATTGACACGTCTTTTGCAATAAACGCATTGCCATTTGCAGAGACATCCCCACCTATAGACAGCCTCTGGTTTAATGAAACATCCTTTACAACGTATAAATTACCATTTGCAGAGACGTCACCGCCAATAATCAATCTCTGGTTTAATGACACGTCATATGAAACCATTAAATTGCCGTATAAAGACACATTCCCACCCACTGACAACCTTTGGTTCATGGAAACATCCTTGGCAACAAATACGTTTCCATTTAATGAAGCATCCCCGCTCAAAAACAGCCTCTTGTTCAAAGACACATCAAGTATCACTGTTAAATTACTGTTAAAAGAAACATCGCCGCCCACAGACAAACGCTGATTGAACGACACGTCGCCCCCAACTCGAAGCTTTTGGTTCATAGAAACATCTTTTGCTGCAAACACATTGCCGTTTGCAGAGACGTCCCCACCTACATATACATTTTTATTAAACGACCCGTCCATTGAAACCACCAAATTACCACCAACGGTTGCGTTTTGAGCCAGTTTTAAATTGCTGTTTAACGACGCATCGCCATTTGCCACAAGTGTAGAGCCTATAACCAGTGTTCCGTTTAACGATATGTCGTTTTTCCCGTATATAAGTCCATTGACCACTATTTGCCCGCCCGCCAACAAATTCCCATTTAATGAAGCGTCTTGCTTTAACACTGCGTTTCCACCTGAAGTAAGGTTTCCGCTTAAACTAATACTACCATTTGCAGAGATATCTTTACCCACATATATGTTGCCATTCATGGACATGTCGCCGTATCCAATAAGCCGTCCATTCAATGAAATGTCCTTGCCCACATACAAACTATTGCTTATATCCGCATTGCCAAATACGGAAAGACCGCAATCCGCAATAGAGTTTCCAATGGTGGTTAAATTTCCAAAAAAAGTATTTGTATTTAAAAACTTGGTTCGGTTTAATAATTCGGCAGAGCTTTGTTCAAAACTAACACCAATGGTTGCTAATGCACCAAATGCGGCATAACTAATATCGTATGACGTATTGCCATCCGATACAACCACTTTATCGGGCGCTATAAGCATTGCTGGCACACCAGGAATATTGGACATAACTATTACAGATGACGTATTTTGTGCAATAATGTTTCCACCACTGACGTCCAAAAACCCCTTGATATATGATTTTTTAAATTTATTAGCTTCTAGATCTGACCCCCATGACATTATAATAAATGTATATATCTAAAATATGCATTTATTAGCGCAACAAAAATCTTTGATTTTACCATTGCAATATTTGACCACTAAATCGACTGTTGCCAGATACATCCAAAGCATAATTTGTATCTATACTGGTTGTGCCTAAACCAATGCGTGATGCAATGCAATTTCCACTAATATCAAGTTGCGTGTTTGCAATAATATTTGCAACGGTTTTGCCGGCGTACAACCCGCCACTTGCTAATAATCCAGTGCTAACCACTTGCACTGTAGCCGTGGTATTGCCAACGTCACGTTCCACGCGGCGATTTAAACTTGCATCTAAACTGGATATGTCTGTAATGTTGGGTGTTCGAGCCGTAATGGTGTAATCCGCGGATACGTCGCCCACAGTGTTTGGCACCAACATCACAATTTTTTGGGTGGAACCGTCTGCCAAATTTAATCCACTCACGTCCAAATTGACGCGGTTCCCGCTTTGGGTGCCTTTAAACAAAAATCCGTCCATTGTGCCATTTTGCAACATGTATCCAAGGTTGTCTGCACTATTGTCGCGAATCATAATGCCGGTAAATGCACTGACGCCATTGCCCAGAGCTTCGTCGTTTAATAATATAGTTTTGTTCTTGATTTCCAAATTGTTAATATTGGTACTGGTAACGCTTGTGGGCAAAGTTAAATTGCCGCGAATCTCTACATTGCCACCCGCATTACCCAAATATAATATATTGGATGACCCCGCAACCGTAAGCGCTGACCCAGGTAATGCGTCAATTGAATTGGAGTACAATACACCGGCGTCTTGAATGCGCACGTCGCCACTGAGCACCATATTGCCCGATGCCTCTATCACATTGTGGTTTGCACGGTTTAATAAATAGGGCGAATAGAGATTGAATACCTTTTTATTATCCGTGCAAATAATGAAATCGTTGATGCTGGTTGCACTGAGTGTAAGCAAATTGGATGCGGTTAAAGTGAGTCCATTACCCATGCCATTAGCGTCGGCTCTGGACCAAGTGGCGTAACCGTTAATGGAATAATATATGGCGCCGGCATTGCCCACGGCAATGGCGCACGTGGTGCTTAAAACGCGGACTTTACGTAAAGTAACGCCTGCAAGTGAAACGTCGGACCATGATATGGAATTAAATCCACCTGGTATATTATATTTAAAATTATGAGAATAAATAATAGCACCCGCACCCACAGCAACAACGTGATTTTGGGTTCCATCATACACTGAATGCACATCGTAAAAAGTATAACATGTTCCCATTGTACATCCAAACTTAACACCAAATAAGCCAGCATCCACTTTGTATGGAACCACGCCGCCTTGACCTGCTATAGCAACAACATTACCATATCCGTGAATTCCAAACACAGCAGATAACCCGGTTGATGTTGCACCTGGTGAATAATTTTTGCTTCCATCAAACCATGTAGTGTTGTTATTAATAATTGAACCCGCGTTTGAACTTCCGGTGCTTAAACCAATTAATAATCGTTTAGTTGATTCGTTTGTAACAAATAATGCACCTGGATTAACAATGTCACCGCCGTTTTTTGAAATAGCAGACCACGATGTGCCCCCATTTTCTGTTCTGAATATACCGTTTTCTGCACCAATTAATATGTCGCTTCCATCTATTGCATGTATAGTATTAAAAATAGCTTGGGTTTCAATTGTAAATGGATTACTGCTTCCATCCAAAATTCGCCGCCTTGTCCAGGTGTATCCGCCGTCTGTTGATTTCAAAAAGAATTGATTTGAACTATCAACCACTGTGGTTGGCCCACCCACTGCATACACTGTGCTACCTACATTGGCCGTCGCATACACTTGAAACGACGCATCTTGCACCAACAACAATTCCTCGTGTGCCACTTTGACTGGACCGTTAATATCCATGGCATATTTATTTGTTTGCACGTCGTCATTTATTTTCACATCGTGTTTATTTACGCCAATTGCCGTCTTCAAATTCTGCGTCAAAATGCCCGAAAACACGTTGAATGCCGGATACTTAACATTGCTTGGGTCAATAAGAGCCAGTGTGCCCATAATTTGGTTGCCCGGCCCGGCACCGCCGCCCAGCGTCAGCCCCTTGCCTTGCTCTGTGGCCATTCGGAAAAACACATTCGACGAATTATCCCCCGCAATCAAATTCAATGCCGTGCCCGTTTTAAATGTCGAGTCGCCATATATGGCCGGAAAATAAGGCACTGTTGCCGCAGCATTGTCGTAAATGGCCACACGTTCATCCGCAACTGCCTCTTTTGCCGTATCCTGCGAAAACACCACGCGAGGTTTGAACTTAACTATATTACTAACATCTATGGTAAATTTGCCGCCTGGTTCATACATGAGTCGCGCATTTTTGGACAAATTCATCGAGTTATCCAAATAAAAATCAATGTAGGCTTTGGTTGGCTCCACATTTACAGTAATACCCTGGTTAGCCGCGTTTCTGGCAACCACGTTTTTATTATTGGTGGCCGACGTGTGGATGTCCAATGTTCGCTCCAAATTGCTGCTAATATCTAGGGTGGCTTGTGGATTGGCCGTATTTAAACCAAATTTTTTATTAAGACCTTTGAACAATGTGTTTGACGAAGGGTCCAAATAAATGCTGTCTCTTATGTATGCACTTTTGGAAACAAATAAATCACCAAATATGTTTGTATTGGATGCATTAAAAGAACCGGATACGTCCAGGTCACCGATAATAGTTACCTTGTATTGCACAAATAAGTTTCCACGAATAATAGCGTCATCTTTTACGTTTAATCCGCCGCAAATGTCCCAGTCGCCCACGTAGAACTCCTTCAATGTGAATTTGTCTGTGACAATGGTATTGACACTAATATTATTTAATTTATCTAATTTATTGGTTCCACCATATTTTTTCCATGACATTTACGTGTATAGTTTATACAAATAAATTAAGAACTTTGATTATCTCGTATGTTATGCTTAATGTTAGTTCTCTAAAATGTCCTTGAACACGGACATTTTCAGAACTGTGCATATGGGTTTATTCTCTTGAGAATAAACCTTAAATCTTGTTTTTCATTGTTTTACTTTTTTTGGATATAAATCTCTTGATTTCCGTTTCGTGATTCAGCAACAATTCGACCACATGTTGGTAAAAGTTGCGGAACTCTGATTTTTTTCGGCGCATTTCATCCACGGAAAACCATTTTATTTCTATTTTCTCAAACAGTTTGGTATTATTCAGCATCTTCTTGTTCATGCGCTGCCACAAAAACTGGTGATTATTATTGTAATGTTGCACCAATTCCTCTGAATGCGGCAAACGAAATATATGCACGTGGTAACCATCGTCAGGCTGCCCATGCAATAAGTGCATGTGACCGCCATTCTTCTTTATGAGCGAATCGATTTGTTTGGCGTCACCAAGAAACCCTGTTAGCTCTTCACCACCTTCTCTAAGTGCGGACTCAAATACTTGCTCGCCTTTATCCACACCGCCGCCAAAATCAGACCACCCGGGTGTGTCCGCCAACGAGTTTTCTTTACCAAACAAAAAATATAGCTTGCCCTTATGTATGCATGCCGGTAAAATACTTGAACCTACCATAAATAATATAAAAGTTGCAGAGATTATATTATTAATGAATACAAACACTCTTGGTAAGCTTGCTGTTGGATTTTTAACTGTAAATACGTATGTTAATGCGTGCATCAACTCGTCAAACAATGTATCGAATAAATGTCTTATGTGCGAACTTGGTCGGCATAATCCAGAGACACATTCCATTGGACTTAAATGCTATTTTGCTTTGGCTGCGTGGTTTGTGGGGGCCGCGTACATTATTTATAAAGAATAACTAAGTTTTTCTCGAAATGACTCGATAGTTGCGCACACCCATGGTGCCACTTGCACTTAGAGACCCCGCCTTGTAAAATACTAAATTGTTTGAAAATCGGGCTCTCACTCTGGGTATAGGTGCGGGCACTGGTATAACCGTTAGTGTAAATATAGTGACGCCATTGCCTCGAATATATAATGTATATGTGCCTGGCTCTAAACCGGTAATTGCACCAGATACAGAGTTAATTGTATTTGCCCCCGTGTCCGAGAGAATTGCAAAGTTAGAGCCACTGGTTGCTGCAACGGTGGTTTGACCGGCTACAATAGTCTGGCTGCTAGTTCTCACAAGGTTGCCATCTTCATCGATATTGATTTGATTGTATGGACTGTACCCGAAGTTTTTATGAATGTATGGAGTGTTTGTTCCGGTGGAAATCCACGCATTCAATTGAAGCACCAAGTTGGCAAACACGGATTGCCAAGTTCCGGTTTCTTGTGCATAACAGTTGGCAGGCACAGAGCTTGAGCCACCAACAATTTGTCCAGTTCCACCAAATATTTGGCCAGACGTGTAACAGTTGGATATTGTTAGAGACCCTAGAGGTGGCCCGGCAATGCAGCCGCCACCAGAGCCACTGATGCTTCCCGTTGTGTAACAATTCACGATTGATACGCTACTTGCATTTCTGCCAATAATGCCACCGGCATTTGCACTAATGGCACCAACTGAATAACAGGCTGTAATAGTTAGGTTCGAACATGTGTATCCACATATACCACCACCTTGGTCACTAATGTTGCCAGTGCTATAACAATTGGTGATTGTTGAAGAGTCGCAGCGTTCGCCCACGATGCCGCCACCATACGAACCAATAGAGCCTGACGAATAACATGAATCGCAATTTACATTTAATGCATTTGCGCCCACAATACCTCCTGCACCATCGCTAATTAAACCCGACGACCAGCAGCCAACCACGTTAATATTACTTGAGAACTGGCCCACAATGCCGCCGCCGTATGGACTAATGTCGCCCGACGATGAACAACATACAATATTATTGTTTGTGGTTCCTAGGCCAAAAAAATCTCTGCATATGCAAGCCTTTGCAAAGTTATAGTCAGATAATACGATGTTAATATTATACACGCGAATGTAATTATGACCGTTGGCGCCATTGGCGCCGTTTTGAATTAAACCGCCGTAGTTATCTGCGGTTACATACAGGGTGGTTCTTGATGCCGACCTAGAGCCAAACTGTATGTAATCAGTGTTGCAAATAAAATAGCAATTTGTGGAAGAAAGTGTTGTGCCAGATACAGGTTGAATGACGAGGTACCCGGCCGCTGTATTTGTGTTTGTAACAGTTAGAGGCCAATCGGTAAAACCCATCCACGTTTCGCCATCATAACTGTAGGTGCCTTCTGTAACATAGATGGTTGAACCGCCAGAAGCAAATATGTTGGACATTATATAATAAGCAGAAGAAACCAACGCGACAGTATAAGGACCGAAGGCAAGCACGCCAGTGCCCTTATGTTCGCTACGCGAACTGGAGCCGGCCTTTGGAGGATTTAAAGGCATAAGCCCACCAAAGGTGGGCGGAAACCGTAGTTTCCTTTATTCATGCACCATTCGCAAGCACACGCTGAAGTCGCCGCCATTTAAATACACGGGCCGCCCTGCATCGTCCAATAGTTCCAGTTTAACGCGCTGAATATTTACTTTCTCTGCATATTTGCGCACCTCTGACACTAACAAACCATTCTTGTTATTGGCACACAAGACGTCACCAAGCGAGAGACCACTGGGCACACTTATTTTGGCAATAATATTTTTGCTAGCATTGGTGGTTTCTTGCGGCGACACAAAGTTATTGGAGTTTCCATGACTGAACTCGTTCAGAGCCAAAAAGAAATGCCGTGGCGCTCTGGTCTGCACAATGCATTCGCTAGTCAGCGCTGTAGAGCTTGTTAAACTATAAGAAACATCTCTAAATCCAAGAAGCCAGCCAAGATTGTTTTGATTATTTAATTCGTAAATGTTGCCACATGCATCCACATTGGTATTTACAGTAAATGTGCTAGAGGCGCTTGTGAATCGTGATTTATTATTTACAATGCTAAAAGAAATGTCGGTGAAAGGAGACCCTAAACCAGCAATTTTGCTGTTGATTTCGGTAGCTAATGCAGAGGGCGTCGAATAATACCCAGGAGTAAGGGTAAGAACCTTGGTGCTGCCGCCGTTTTTAATGCGCAAGTAATTGTTGCCATCCACAATACAATCGTTGTTGGAATGCACATTGTAATAAGTGATGGGGACATCCACACTGAGAACCTCGACAGACCTGACCTCTGACAACCGTTCGCCAAACACCTGGGTAACAGAGGCATACGAAGTGTAATCGTAGTTGCTACGATATTTGGTATCTATATTGACAATTTTTTCGCGTAAGGTTTTGCTAACGCCTTTCATAACCATGTGGCTGCCGTGTTGTTGCACAGAAGGCTCTAAAACATCATAATAATAACTGCTGCTCATTTATATTATGATGACATATTGAAAAGGGCGTCCCTTGGACGCCCGACCGCTTTCATTAGGGCGTCCCTTGGACGCCCAACCGCTTTCATAAGGGCGTTAAAGGACATTTTACATATTTAATACTTTACGTTCTTTTGGCAAAGAAGTGGTTTGTGTTACGTTTGCGTTGGAATCCGTTTTGCCTTCAAGTCCTTCCACATAGCCTGTATGCTTTAATACATAATACACTAGTCCGGCAACAATAATGAAGCCCATTACCATTTGCAAAATATCTTTGGATGACATTATATAATTTATGCCGAAATTCCTAAAGAAAACTGTAACTCCAGCCAACTTGTTTTCAGTTCGTGTAACGAACATAAGCCTGGTATAAGGAGGGTTCATAAGGGAACCATAGGTTCCCTTAAAAAATTGACATTAAATACTTAATATATATGTAATTTAAACATATGAGCTATAATTATTTGTGCAGCGTGTGTGATACACACTTTAAATACAAACGACAATGCGATGAGCATGTTATCACTTGCACATTGGCGGATGCGCGTTGCAGAGAACGTCGCAATAACATTGAGCTTACGGATGACCTGATTCCCAATCCGCGGCTTATGTACGAGCTTTTAAAAATCGCATTGGCAAAATGCGACACACTCGAAAAAGAGGTCGAAGAACTAAAAAAAACCGCCTACAAAGAGCGAAAGAAAATCGATATAATGGAATATTTGCACGGGCATATATCTGTGCCCACGGAGTATAACACTTTTATAGACAGGCTGCGAAATATACAGCAAAAACATTTGCAAGCCGTTTTCAATGGCAACATTGCCGACGGTGTCATTGCCCTATTGTCCGACGAAACCCAGTTGCCGTTTGTGTCGTTTTCCCACAAACAGGGTATCTACACGTATATAGAATCGGAGAACGAACCTCCCAAGTGGGTTTTGTTGGATGTAGGACCCATGTTTGATGTGTTGTCGAATCGGTTTATTGGTGCGTATAGAGCGTGGTCATTGACCGTGCCCGAATTAAATGAGGAAACAGAGGATGCGCAAAACAAAAAAATTGTTATGTTCAAGAAAGTGCTTGGAACTTATTTGTCCGACGATTTTAAGTATCAAAAATTAAAATCGTGGCTTTACAATCATGTTAAACGCGATGTGAAAAGCATAGTGGAGTATGAATTCTAATAAATATAAAATTGAAAATTAAAATACTATTTTTATTGAAAACAAACAAATTAACAAAATGAACCATATTCAAGAAGCTGAAGAATTATTTATATTGGCGTGTAAAACAGGCAAATTACAAATTGCACAGTGGCTACTTGAGGTTAAACCAAACATTAATGTGCATGCTAATAAAGAAAATGCATTTTGCAGGGCATGTGAATATGGTTATTTGGAAGTTGCGCAGTGGCTACTTAATATAAAACCAAACATTGATGTGCATGCTGATAATGAATATGCGTTTTGTATAGCATGTGAAAATGGGCATTTAAAAGTAGCACAGTGGCTACTTGAGGTTAGACCAAACATTAATGTGCATTCTTATAATGAATATGCGTTTTGTATGGCATGTGAATATGGTCATTTGAAAGTTGCACAGTGGCTACTCCAGGTTAGACCAAACATTAATGTGCATGCTACTGAAGAATATGCGTTTGAAAAAGCATGTGAAAATGGTTATTTGGAAGTTGCACAGTGGCTACTTCAGGTTAGACCAAACATTAATGTGCATGCTGATGACGAATATGCGTTTTGTATAGCATGTGAATATGGTCATTTGAAAGTTGCACAGTGGCTACTTGAGGTTAGACCAAACATTGATGTGCATGCTAATGAAGAATATGCGTTTTGTGTGGCATGTGAAAATGGTTATTTGAAAGTTGCACAGTGGCTACTTGATATAAAACCGGACATTAATGTGCATGCTAATGAAGAATATGCATTTGGTAAAGCATGTGAAAATGGTCATTTGAAAGTTGCACAGTGGCTACTTCAGGTTAGACCAAACATTAATGTGCATTCTTATGATGAATACGCGTATAAAAATGCATGTAAAAATGGTCATTTACATGTGGTGGAATGGTTTTATACCATGAATCAGTTTAAATATTACAATAAAACTATAAATAATATGCATTGTAAATTATTTATATTGTATGCATTAAAATACAATAATATAACAAACATTGGTGTATTTGATAGCATTGGAAAATATATATAAACAAAAACGTTTTAGTGTTTTTTACACTCTCACATAATACATGTCAATGCTACTTTCGGGACTATGAACTGGAGGGTAGCCTTTGTAACGACTAGTTAAGCAATAATATACTTCGTCACTTTTACCAGTGTGGTCGTAAAATTCACTATGTATAAATAATATTTTGGGACATCCACATGCACAAAACTTGCTACGACAAAATACATCTCCAACTGAATATTTGGGGGTTTTCATATTATTTGTGTATTTTATTATTTGTTCCGGGATTAATACATACCCTTTTTTATTTAATGCATATAATACTAACAATGATGTTTTCATTATATGTATATGTAAATTAATTTTATATGCTTACAGTAACGTCATATTTGCATACTCTTTTAAGTACCGTTTGCTGCATGTTTCCACTAACAAGCCATTTGCGTAAATACCATAGTTCATATAATAATCGTCGTTTTCCAAAGCAAAATGGTAAATTGTGTAAGTTCCAGGGTGTTCATATACTGTCGCACGGTCATCCAAGAACGCGGGCAATCGATAATGATTATCGGTTATAAACACGCGCTGTTTATTATATTCCATGGTTTTTACTCTCTGTTCCGGCGATGCAAAGTCGGGCACCAAAATAGAATGACAACCTGTAAGCACCAATTCGCCAAATACCTCCGAATGATTGCATTTAAACAACTGGTCTTTGTTTCTGCTTTGACTCGGGTCATGCACAATGTCTTTTTTACCTATCATGTCAATAGGCACAAGGCCATGAGCCACCGTTTGCACCAGGTCGCCTTTTCGGAGGTCTTCTACTAATATGTAGCCGCGGTCGGTCAAAATCTGGGCGCCTTCTTTGAAACAAACCACGTTTGTAGTTGTGGTGGCAGCAAATGGAAGCAAGGCAAACGTGCCAACATTGCTATTAGTAACAGTAGTTGATGCACTATATAAACTGGTGGCCGTAAGCAGCAAGGTTGTATTGCCAGTGGCTGTGGGAAACGTGTTGGGAACAGCAAATGTAGAGGTGTATTTGGCAAAACCCTTCATTACATGGAAGTAGGCTAGGTAACCGCCATATGCAGAACCTGCAGAAATCGTGGTTTCATTACCAATAGTCATATTGTTGGCGGAAGTATAATTAAATGCATCAGCAAAGCCACTTATTAACACTGCACCATTTCTATACACGGTGGTTGTATTGGAGCTGCGAACAATCGCAAAATGATTCCATGTATTTTTATAAGTTCCCAAATTACCGCCACTTCGACCTAGGCCGTTTGACCAATAGTAAAATGTTCCACCTTCTATGGAGACGGCAATGGTTGCAGTTGAATATGTTCCAACAGAAAATATGCGGGGAAACGAATTCGAGTCGGTTTGGTATTGATACCATTCGATAGTGAAATCGCCGGTTCCCAGATTGGTGTCGGTGGAAGACGGAATGGATAAATAGGAGGTTGCATTACCTAAAAATGATAAGCTTGACATTATATACTAAGATATGCAGAGATTTTTTATATTTAAAATTGAATTATTTAAATATAATGTTCTAATATATAATATAAACCATGGGACAAGACACTTTCGTTGATTTTGGCGTGTCCGTTTCTTTAAAGTCGTCGCCAGAGACGATTGAGCTAATTCGCAAGCTTATTGCGAACCACATTACCAGGTACGACCAATTTGGCATTCGCTGCTACATTATTGTTGATTATGATGAAATTATGAGCTATAACGAAGCCGAAGTTAATGTGGATGACGAATCGTCGTTTGGCACCTATTTTAAATTCTTAATTACATGTGCGAAGGCATACGCGCGCAACATTAGTCGGCGGGACAATTCATTTATATTTGGCAACGACGACGCCGACCGTGTAGAGGACTTGTGTGTAAAGTTGGCGAGAGCCAAGGATATGTTTGTAGAGCTGGGCGTGGCACCCGAGCTTATTTGGACGGGATACACGATTTTGGACTCGTATTAGAGGAAACCAATGTAGAGAACGAAGTTAGATAATAATTTATCTAGATTGGTGTAGATGACCGAAAAAAGTGCGGACAAACGCATCTCCTCACTTTTTTATACCCAGGTTGCAACTACTTATTGCCTCTTCTCCATGGCGGTGGCGACTGCGTCGCCCCCTCTCTACAAGGGGTCTGGTGCCCCTTCTACACGGTCTCTACATGGCAGCGGCGACTGCGTCGCCCCCTTTCTACGAGGTTCTGGTGACCCCTTCTATATGGCATCTACATGGCGGTGGCGACTGCGTCGCCCTCTTTCTACAAGGGGGCTGGCCCCCTTCTACATGGCATCCAATAATAATAGTTGGTTTATCCAATATAAAGAGAACTTCGTTCTCTATTTAAAAACTCAAAACAAAAGTCGATTCACTTTTTTCAAATTGGACATTTTTCAAAAACCCAAAAAATGTCCATTTTACAAAACCTGCAAGAAGTTTGTAAAACGTTGAAATTTTTTCATTGAAATCAACCACTTGAAAACCGCGAGACCATAAATGGTGTGGGACTTGCATGGTTGAAAAACGCCGAAAAATGGCCGGCGGCCCGCCCCGGGGGGTGGGGCATGGACAAAACAATGCCTACCCAAAAAATTGGGTAGATAAAATGTCCAAAAATCGTATTGACCATATCATAAAATGTAGATAAAATAATGAAAAAATGCGTGGATTTTGCTACCCAAATATTTGGGTAGATAAAGATAGAAATTTTAGAAAATTGCTCTAAATTTTTGTCCTATGTTATAGACAACAAATTGTGCAATAGACATTTTTAATCTACCCATTTAAAATGGGTAGATGTTTATAAAAAATTTGTAATATCCCAAAGGTATGTAGAAGCAATCTAGGTAAAACGGCTTAAAGTATCCATATGATATATACAAATGTCGCGAAGTAGAGGATACACATTATATGTTGAAAACTATTCAATTAATCACTGGAATATAATATTTGAAATGAAAAATAACCCATGTGTTGATTTTTTATGTGCATCTATTGGAGAAAATCAAGAGATTATGGGTTACATAAGATTTTTTTATAACAAAACACAAACTGCCGCTGAAGCTTTATTTAATAATGAAATAACATTGTTTCCAGTATCACATGGCGAAAAACAATATCGCAGGGAATTATCAACAGGAAAAAATTATTTTGAATATGATTCAAAAATACCAATCCAAGCAGCTGTTGCACCACCGCAACCCACTAACAACATTGACGCTATAGAATTAGCAAAAGTTATAGTTGACGGGTTGTCCAACAACCAATCCATGTTTGTAGATAAAATTACAGAAGTATGCAAAACCGTTGTTCTTAATCATGCGCACAACACGAATAACAATAGCCACAATAACACAACAAACAACAACACCACAAACAACAACAACACCACCAACAATCACAATCGCTTTAATCTGCAATTCTTCCTCAACGAGCGCTGCAAAGACGCCCTCAATATGAGCGAGTTTGCCAAAACGCTTCCCATCGGTCTTGACGATATTCTCTATTTTAAGAATCACAGTCATGCGGACTCGATTACGCGAATTATAGAGAACGCACTGAATGGAATGGACATGACCAAATGGCCTATACATTGCACCGACCTGAAACGCGAAACACTGCATGTGAGAGAAGACGACAAATGGATAAACGACGTAACCAAAAAAGTTACCGGCAAAGCTATTGAAACCGTGGCATCCCGGAGTTTTAAAGGCATAAGTATGTGGAAAGACGCAAACCCGGGCCACTCAGAGTCGGAGGACCTTAAAAACGACTACGCCAAAATGGTGAAAAGTTTGCTGGGCGGAAACCTGAGAGAAGAAGAAAACAAAGACAAGATTATTCGAAACATGAGCCGCATCACGCACTTGGAACGAGACAAAATACTAATGTAAATAAAAAAAAGAAATATTTTTTTGTACAAACATGAAGTGTAAATAAATAATATATGTAATTAATATGAATCGATTAGAACTAATTTCGCAAATAAACCCAACTTGGGCAGTAAATATTTATAGCTTTATTGAAGCTTATCCGGAATTTGCGCCCTATACATATTTGGCACCAATACATCAAACAGAACCTATACCATACAAAAATGTAAATACACTATTTGAGGCAATTATGCACTACATTTGCGCTGCGGGGGTTAGATATACATATGCAATAAATCAATGGCAAATTATATATTCATTGATTTGTTGCAACGAGTGGAATACAATTATTGATAATTTTAAAAATATTCACGCAAATACAAGCATTCAAAATAAAAAAAGAGACATTTATTATAAATTATTGGAATATATGAATAACAATAATCTAAACCACAAAAATATAAACATGCGACATTTGGAATTGCTTAAAGAAAATGTATCTGGAATAGGCGACGGATGCATTGCCTGGTGTAAAAAATATTTTACATCGGATGATGAATGCGTTGAATACACTGACATAAACTTTAAAAAGGGGTTTGAAAAAATATACAATACAAACTCAATTGCACAAAGAAAACAAAAAGCAAAAGAATGGCAACAACATGGATTTGGCAGAATTGGTAATTTAATGGTAATACAAATAGGGGGATACACATAACCAAAATAACGTAAAAGAATAAAACATACAATACTATGTTTTATATCTGGTTTTGCTCACTTCCCGCTGCATATTTTATATTTAATAATGTTAATTTTAATAACCATTTTTTATCGTATAATATTACATGTTTATTAAGCAATGCATACTTGGCATTGGCCGGCATTATAGGATGGTATGAATTATTTGGCGTGCAAATTGCAGAGGCAAAAGCCGACCCGTTTTTTGGCCATTCGCC
>JACCDP010056186.1_pt1 | contig 25243 bp, 52 predicted proteins | sample 7445841 | NCBI WGS metagenome assembly JACCDP01 (sample SAMN15323441, study PRJNA562643) | freshwater metagenome | isolation source: river surface water | place: USA:Blue River Watershed | collected 2017-08-17 | reverse complement strand
TGAGTCCTTCGTAGCACGGAGTTTACCGTTCATTTGAAAGAAATCATACTTAGCACTGGTGAAATGTGTCCTCAGCGCTAAGAATAGCAGATAGGCACCGTAACCAGTAAAGTGTTTCATTTTGTCTTTGCAAGATATTCATCGTAGAAAGCATCAGCATATTCTCTTTGACTCTGGCGGAAAGCATCAACATATTCTTTTTGGCTCTGAAAACCGCCCACTGGGAGTTCGTATGCATCCAACATCTTGGCTGCAGCTTCTTCTTTCAATTCTTTCAACTTCGCATAAGATTGCATCAAAATGTTACCATATGATTGTTCTTCTTTTTTATCTGTTTCAAGCACCCAACCTTGATTGAGGAAGTTGCTCTTACGATATATCTGATTTGGTTGATCAAGTTGTTTATTGTTCCACTTGAGGATCTTATTCTTGATACAATCAAAGGTCTCACGGTTGATATAGAGTTTATCTTCCTCAGGAACATAAGACACCTTGCAATGCTTATAGTCAAAGTGGGCTAGTAGTTCCTCACGGGTTTGATACCTGGTGAGAATATATTGTGCATCTGTTTTAGCATTATTAATAACATCAACAATGTTTGTATTGTGCATATAGGACATCATTTCAGATCGACGCCATTCACCCTTTTCAACCATACTGACTTGCACCATCGCCGAGGCACTGTGATAACCCTCGGTCAAGTGATTATAAACATCAACATCATTATTCAATACAAAGATATCAATGTCCTTGAAAGACTTGTTCTGTAGCACACTCGTAAAGAAACCACCAGCAATCACGACATTGCGGGTGAGTCCATTCCATAGAAGGGATCGTGCGTTGATATAACCTTTGATTTCTCGTTTAGCGTTTTCAATATTAAACTTTTCATCCGCATTGAACATCATATCACCATATTAGAGAGGGAGTTGGGAGGTGTTTGACTTTTTGAGGTAGTGGAGATCTTCGGCTTCTAGCTTGATCTTAGATTTGAGAACGCCAGAGATAAGTTTGGCGGCTGTTTCAATCTCGAATCCAGTTTGCTCACAATACATAACAACAGCTTCGATATAAGGAATGTCTTTCATATAGACAAGCTCCTCAATCTCCATACTAAACTTTTGGATTTCTTCTGGTGTCATACGAACATTCCAAAAATGCCAGAGAGAAGGGAGATTGTGACGGCAGAGGCGATAGTGATCTCAATCGATCCAGTTGCCCAGTAGCCGAGAATAGCACCAAGAAAGATGCCAGCAAAGGCACAGATATAGACGTTGGTGCTTAGAGCAAAGTTGAACTCTCGCATACCAGTGTATTTGTCTTTCATAATAAATCCTTTCATGAAGCGGGCCCGTTCTGTTTCGAGGTGGAGCCCATACCCAAAGGATTACGCTGCTAGAGCGAAAGCCTCATATGCATTGTTATCGTTTGCATTTACGATTTGCTTTCGATCTCCTTACGACCTTACTGAATCCTGTCGAACCTGAATCGCCCCCATCAAAGATACACAGTCGCTTCCCTTTTCTACAGACACATGGATTTGCGAAACCCCTCCGTTGTCTGTCTCCCTCCGGATGATCTGGTAATCCCGGAGCATTGGGCTATGTATCTATGGTGGAGGCGGTGGGAACTGCCCCCACGTCCAAGAAACCTATGTTTCGTCTCTCAACGACCTAAGCAAGTATATTTATAGCACGGATGATTTCAAAAGTCAAGATCAAAGTGGTGCGAATAGCTGGAGGGTGTGATCAATGGAAAGCATAATGCTTCTGGTGTGATAACATTCTTTAGTTCCTGGAACATCAAATGAGCCGCCTGCAGGAATACGTTTATGAAAAGCTGGCGCCACACATTCACCTCCATTTACTTTGATTAATGCCACTTCAATATCCTTTTTGGTCTTACAATGAACTATATGGTCGTTCATAGGCTTCTTCTCACAGGAGACTTCGCTGGCATATGCTGATCCACTAATCAATGTCATTAATACTACAATGCGTTTCACTTGATATTCCTTTCTACAATGTTGCGTAACTTATCTCTATCCGCTTTATGTGTAACGGATGCCTCAGGTAGATTTGGCTCATAGATTAGATTGGTAGGAACATTACCAAAATAAAAGGACTCAATAAGGTTCTCTACGATATAACCCATTTCAATAAGAACTTCATCCGCAGTAATGATAAAGAGCCTATTGCGAACCTCGTCCACGTATATCTCATAAAGATATCTGGCGGTATAGGAAGACATAAGACCATAAACGTCGATTGGATTAATATCCACATCGTTTATCTTCCTTAGTCTATTCTTGGAAATGAAATAGACTCCATCATCTTTCTCTTCCACGATATCATCAAACACATGTCCATTCGCATGAATACGTCCATCAATGATTTCCGTTTTGAAGAATCCATTGATTGGTTTGCCCAGGAATAGTGGATTGAAGTTTTCTGTGTCGATGGTTAAACTTGGTATAAACACAGGCCCACCAATCTCGGTGCATCCAAAGATACTTTCAATCTTTCGTAAATAACCTTCCTTGACAGCAGGCACCCAGTATGGATCGATAAAGGATAACATCATGATGGTTGTGTCTGGTAGTTTAATGTTACGACCATACATCACATTGATTAGCTTTTCAATGACACTACCAGATGAACAAATGATCCTACTCACCTCTTGTTTAACACAGATGTTAAGGAAGTCTATTCTTAGCTGATCATTAGGATCGATCATTCTCATAAAGTAATGTTCTTTGCATATCGCTAGTGATGGCAATAGTAGAGTTATCATTCCACCATGATTAAGAGAAGCTAGATGCATAATCTTGTCGGTAGAGAGATAACCCAAATCTCTCCAGTTTGTTAGACAAAGATCAAACAGGTACTTGTGGGTATATGATATAAGTTTAGGATCATCGACAGTGCCGCTGGACGTGCAACAAAACAATTCATCATCGGGTTGTGCTAGAATTGGTGTCTCTATGATAGATCGAAAGTCACCGCTAAGAGTTTCCCACTCCAACTTACCGTATGCGAGAGTAATCTTAGAGTTGTCTCTATAATGACGAATGGCAGTAGATATTTTCGGATTGCTTAGATATGAATTGAAGTAGACAAAGATATCCAGTGGTAGATATGCATTGCTTCTTGGATTACTACATTCATTCTCATTGCTTGGTCTATGGAGAGTTACAACCTTCATACCAAGTTCAAACGAAGCGAACAACATGGCATAATAATGTATCTCGGAGTTATCCATTGAGATACCAATCTTATCGCCACGCTTTGCACCGAGGTCTAGAAACTTGATCTTCCAATAGTTGATAAACTCACATAGATCGGATCTGCTATAGACTTTAAGACCCGCAGCTTCGTTCTCCGTATAGAATACGGCGTCGTTACGAATCCAATCACGAGTAATCATTCAGCATCAATCTCATTTTCAAACTCCTCTATCCAAGGAGTTGGCGGCTCTTTAATGACAAGGTGTTGAGGTATTGTCGAGGAGAAGGCATTTACCGACCGTTGTGGCGATACAACCTGATAACCCAAGACTAAGAAACACCAATGCGACTGCAAGATAAACTTTCTTCATTTGTATTCTCCTATTTCTTTCTTTGCTTCTTTGGTTCTTTCTTTACCACGAAGGTCTTGAACCACACAGCACTTACATGATAAGAGTTTATACTTCTTACCTTTGAGATTGGCTTGACCTGCTACGTTTCGAATGTGTAGAGATTTCATTTAAAGACTGCCCAAAATTCTTTCATTGCCATTTCATAGTCTAACACTAACTCTTTACCTTCTGCTAGTGAATTGACCACTTTCAATATCTTAATGCCAGTTGGATCATTTTCGATATATGCGAAACGCCCATCAGTAGAAGCCGCACAACCAACAAGATTGTCGTCCGATACATAACAAGTTCTAGATAACTGTTTCATCCCTAAACTGCCTTATCTTACGTGCCAACTCTGGCATATAATCTTTACGATTGCGAACAAACACCTGAGGTTCATTGTGATCAACGGCAATCATAACCACAATTTGCTTGCATTGAACGCCTGTCATTTCTTCATACATGAGAGAGTAACAGGTACATTGTTCAAAGTAACTTAGAATCCAGTCTTCTCTCTTAGGCTTTAAAGATGTTTTAAAGTCAATAATAGAAGGGATGCCATCATACTCGGCAATACAATCCACTTGACCAGCAAGACCAAGAACCTCACTATAAAGCATAGTTTCCAAGTAATGGACATTATCAACCTTTTCTAAAATGGGTAGAAACTGATTAAACGCATGACGCATATCAGGCATTACTTTATCGTCGAGGAACCCTTCCTGATTATTGATATAAGATTCCATAAGAGAATGGAATTTTGTACCTCTGCGGCTTGCTCGTGCCGAGATTTTGTTCGCTTCTTCTTCGCCGACTTTTTTTCTCCATTTCGCAATAGAGTCGCCTTTGAAGTGAGATAGAAAAGTCGTAACCGAGGGGAGTTTAGTACCCTTTGGCGAGATGTAAAATCGCTTGCCATTATATTCTTCTCTTTTCAGATTTATAAGAACAGGATCGTTATAGATATGTCTAAAAGTTTTCAACAGCCAGAATAGTGGTCATCATATTCAGCGACCTCTCCTTTCTTGTCGTCCAACTGGGCAGCCCAATTGCCGAAGAAACCTTCTGCACGACGAAAATCATTACCACGTACCTTATTGATACAGGCGTCAACTGTCATGGATGCACCATGTCGCTGATCTAGTGGAATGTTGTTTTGAGAGATTAAACGGAAGACATAGCCGATATAGTCAAGGGCTTCATCCTTATCCACTTTACGGTTATCTTTGAGTTCTTTAACAAGAATATTAATGCTATTCTCAATAGTACCTGACATGATATACTCCTCTATCATATACATTATATAGTAAAGGGCCAGGAAGTCAACCCTGGCCCGATACTTTTATAGACCCATTTCGGTCTTTTGAATGATATACTCTTTGACAACGCCTGAACGGACGATATCCTCAATGCCAAATTCAACATGATCGAACGAAGGCATACGGCGAGTAATGCCCATCAGTTCTCTAATGCCTGTCTTTTCGTGTGGCTTGTGTAGATCGGACTGGCGATAGTCTCCACAAAAGATGATCTTAGAGTTTGTGCCAATACGTGTCATGACGGTATCGATTTCTTGGAATGTCATATTGTTACATTCGTCAACGATGATGATACTGTCATTGAAGGTCATACCACGTAAGAATGATGTTGTGGTAAACTCGACCAGTCCTTTTAGCTTTAGTATGCGCCAACCATCGCCACGACCAAATAGATCGTCACAAATTTCTTGATAAGGTTGTTCGTAGACTTCCGCTTTTTGTTTCTCGGTACCTGGTAGAAAGCCCATGTCTCTTGATGGTACTACGGAGCGGATGATAACAACCTTCTTATATGTCTCGTAATGTAAAACCTCCCTTAGTGCTAGATAGGATGACAGGAATGTTTTACCAGTTCCTGCATAACCGTGTAACATTAGATTAGAACCAGCCTCATATGCGTCCCACACTCTTTCTTGATTAGCTGTTAGTGGTTGAATATGACGCAATTCAAAGTGGTTCTTTTCTGCATAGTTTTCATGCTGTTGATTGTTACGGTTATTTCGTCTATTCTTGCGTGACATATATTTGCCTTTATCGTTATTGTTAGTCACATTATCATAAACAAAAGAGGTCGACTCCTTTTTACGGGAGCGACCTCTAAACTTTTTAGATGGAGGATTCTCGGACAGATTAAATCTCCTTGGGAATGTCCCAACGCTTTGAAGCAACTGCATTAGCCTCAGGAACAGCGGACTTAACACGACCAAGAATGTATTTCTGAAAGTCTGCTGGCGGCTTTGTGATACCGACATTGACGGGATCGACCATTGTGAAATTGCGTAGAACTTGCTGTAGGTGTGGATTTTCTTTTTCGTAAACATCACGGTCAGCAATGGACATGGTGTTGGTATGTTCCTCACCAGTCTCTTTGTTCATCCATGTATAATTGGGCATTATGATTTTCCCTTTGGGTCATAGGACTTGTTATTCTTTAGTCCGCCATTCATCTGGGCACCTAGAAAATGTGGTGCGCTCAATAGTTTTTCTAGTTCTGGATGATTGTCCAGAAACGTATCTAGTTCGGAGATAGACATGAAAACGTCAAACTCCTCACCTGTTTGCTTATCACGAAACGAATATGTTGGCATAATTACTCCATAATCCAAGCTGGTGGCTGGCGGTTCTTCCACTTGTGAAGGTGTGCCTTGCCTACCTTGTAATAGTTTCGATAGTTCTCTACCGAATCTTTTGATATGATGTATTTAGCATCCATAGCGGGTGTTGGCTGTGAAAAAGGCGCCTCTGGTATATTATTTGGCGGGAACATTAGACTTTCTAATAGACCAGACTGTTCTACCTTATGAACTTTGCCATATCGATAGGTGTATTCTTTACAATGCTCGTGTAGATAGCGATAGAGCCAGTTATAGTTATTATCGGACTGCCGGACCCACACGGCTGAAGGATGATTGACATGGGTAGCCGAATACAATTCCGTATCCCGATGATCGTCCAACATCCAGCGCTTCACTTTGCGCTTGCCAGTATCATCGATATATTCGATGCCATCCAATACACGATGGGCGGTAGATAGTAATTGGGCAGCCTCAAGGATCATCTTGACACAATGCGAGTCAACAGCCCACTTGGCACAATTTTCAGCTTGTTCATCGATATAAAAGATATTCATAGATCACGCTTGCCTTTCCAGAAAGCAACTACCACAGGGAAACGGAGTTTACCGTCATCAGTCTTATTCTGATACCGTACCGTTACGCTTGTATAACCATAATCATTATACAGCAGGTCTTTGAGTGTGTCAAATGATCCACGCACACCAGCAAACTGTGTGGTTCCGTCTTTCAAACGAATTTCAATTCGCTTAACAGCATCGGCCCAGTTACCTTTACCTTCTTCCATAGAGACGATTTCAAATTCATCGTCCTCAAATTCCTTATGCTTGATAAGGTTCTTTGACCGCTTACCTTCATAAGGTGAGTCAGGAACACGAAGCATCTGGCCTTCGTATCCTTGTTCAAGATAATGAAGAAGCATTGTCTCAATATCATGTTCATCCTGAACACTTTTGGTTGTTACAGCCTGAACGATAGGATAGAAACGACTTCTATAATCAAACTGACTGATAAATCCAAGGCGAGCCATAAATGTTTGGTTGTGCATATATGGAAGACCATCGACCAGATCATAGACATGATACTGGATTTTCTCAGCCGACTCTTCCAAATCCTCGGCAGTTGGCTTAGTCTTACGAACAAGTGAGATTAGCTTTTCAAAGTCACTCTTTAGTTCATGATTATACAGTTCACCATCCAGAACAGCATCAGGATGGCACTGAAAGAACGGCTCTAATATCTCACGAATATGAGGCGCAGAGAGAATAGGCTTGCCATTGCGTGACTGCATACCATCTTTGGAGATAAGGCAGCGAACACCATCTAGCTTCGGCTGTGAGAAGTATGGGAACTTGTTATGCTTCTTGGCATCATACTTATCGGCCAACATGCACTCAAAGAATTTAGCACCAAAGTAAATTGACTCACCAACAGAGGTGTGATACTTACCTTGGTTCTGCTTCTTTGTATATTCAGCGTCGACCTCGGCCTTCACCTGCTCCTCAACAGTCGTCGCATTAGCACGACCGACATTCTTAGCCTCAGGATACTGCCAACCAGAAACTACAATCTTGCCACCTTCGATGCCAGAATGTGTGCGATACTTTTCGTGGTCATACTCCATCCACCATACACGAATTTTACCAGTGGTATCGATCTTATAAAGTTTGTCGGCCATCATGTCAAAAGTCTTCCTATTTCGGGGAACCACAAAGCATCTAGTTCGGAGTTATTCAGGCAGTCTATTGCTTGTTTCTGTGTTTCGATTAGAGGATCACCAGCCATGTTGAAACTGGTATTTAAGAGGACGGGACATCCAGTTCTTTCGTGGAATTTATAGAGTATATTATATACGTGTGGAATCGATTTGTCAACCGTTTGTATTCGGCATGAATTGTCAACATGAATGACTGCTGGAATAAGTTCTGGATGTTTACATTGAAACGATACAGTCATAAACTCGGACTTATTCCAACCCAGCGTTTCAAAGTATTCATCAAAGTGTTCCTGTAGGATCATAGCTGCAAACGGACGATACCATTCCCTCTTTTTAATCCTATTGACAATCTCCTTACCATTCTTGTTTCTAGGATCGAATAGAATGGAACGATTACCAAGCGCCCTTGGACCTGCCTCGGCCAGACCATTAAACACAGCCACTGTCTTTTGTTCCTGTAATAGCGAAACAACATCATCAACAGTTGCAGGCACACCAACATCTTTGAGTATATGTGGACCGCCATTGAAAAAGGTATGCTTCAATTCTCTAACGGTCGTGTCACCTGTCAATTGATGATAACGATACTTTGCTGCACCGATTGAATTGCCTGTATCATCAGCCAATGGTTCAAAGAAAAAGTTTACATGCGGCAAACTCTTAATTAGAAACTCATTACAAACCACATTCAAGCCATATCCACCAGTCAGACAGACGTTGGTAATGCCAGTCTTATCGATCCATTTAGTGACAAGATTTAGAACTTGTTGCTGGGTTTGTTTCTGCACCTGATACGCATAATCGGCATATAGCTGATAGTTCTCAGGAGTCACATTTGTAATTTTCTTATTGACATAATCCACATGCAACAGGAGATGTGGTGCGTAGCTGGCATATGTGGTGAATAGGTTACTGTTAGGACGATCATTCTCGAATAGTGAACCAAACTCTAGGTCTCTACCATATGCAGATAGACCCATTGTCTTTCCATTTTCGAGAATATGCTGCCCTATTAGAGAAGTGGCGGTGCAGTAAGTTGTAACGATGCCTAGCTTGCTATCAGTATTATACTCATAGTCACAATCTAATTGCTTAGATGATCCAGCATAATGAGAGTTGTAAAAGTTTTTGTATAGCGTTTTAAACTCGCACGGATAAGCGCCAGTGAATACTGTCTCACATTCATGTAGGGTGCCATCATAAATCGAGCCAGAACCGTCAATCGTGAAAATTAGGGCACTCTCGAAACCGCTGTTATAAAACACACCAGCCGCATGACAAAGATGGTGCTCCTCAGTCATAAACGTGACACGAGCATTTGGAAAGTTTTCGTGGAGAAACTGCTTTAGCTGTTCAACATCGGTATTATAAATTCTAGATGATCTAATGATCTGGAAGTTTAGACCTGATACCACAATCTCGTCCACATGATAAGACCGTGATATCAAGTCTGTTAGTGATTTGTATATCTGTGGATCTTTCTTTGTACCAGATAGACGCTCTTCCTTATGGAATAGTTCTATCTCTCCGTCTTTCAATAAGCAAAGACTGGCATCATGTGATACATTTAGACCCAATACATACATTAACAATCCTCAGATAAAATCTCCCTACCAACGTCGGGACCCCAGTTCACTTCATTATGGACTTTGGCTGCACGTTTTTCGAGACTGTCATAGATAAACTCCAGCTTCTTTTCGGTCGGCCAGCCACTTAGATAGGCGTTCTCACGATCAAACATTTCCAGATATTCAGCTTGCGTAATATTACGATACGAAAAGATATCTTCGGCAATATGGTTCTGTGTCACATCTGTAATACCACCATCAACATTATCCATACCAGCTACCACATCATCAAGCGCATATTCATTAGGTTCATCGATACCCAGACGCACAACATATGTATGTCGGAATGTGGAAACAGTTTCGACTAGGACAAGTTTATACATTTTTAGCTCCGTTCGATTATGTTGAGTAGTTCGGTGATAAAGTATTCTTCTTTAGTGCATTGCCCAGTGATACCTTCCCAGATCGGATCAATTCTGGCAGTATGAGCAAAGTCATGTTTGATCCGACGCAGTTCAGCCAGTCGGTTATACAGCATTTCTCTAATCTCGACCAGAGCAACGTCTGGGCTTTTTGTTAACGTCTCGGTCATTCCGACACCTCTAGTTTATCTTTGTTCACTTTCAATGTTACTTTCTTACAGGCATCAACATTACCAACCAGTTTAGTATAGTCACGACCACCATCAATATCAACAGGGCCGCACTTCCGATAATCGTGACGATAGTGGGAATAATATACATTATCACCAATCTGAATACCCTCAAAAGGTTCAGTGGCAGTAATACCATTGGTGATCATGAATTGAGTGCCATCGTGATATAGTGCAAAGTAGTTTGAACCCTGCGGATGTGCTTCTTCTGTATAAAAGATGGCTGCAGGAAAGTTCGCCCAGCCATGCTTGCCTTTGATACAAGACTCCATAACGAATGTAGCCTTATACATGTTTTCCATCTTGGCGATACCATCAGGTTTCAGGAAGGTACATTCATTATGGATTTTCATTTCAAACCTTTCTTGACTTCGTTTATATGATTACACCATTTGCGATAGCCGAAACTTGTGCAATCGCATGAGAAACGTCCGAACGGACCGCTTGTAACCACATATTTTCTTTTCTCACCATCGACCAGATATACGCCGTCAGGACGATTTGCCTTATCAATCTTGACCTCTGTTATGTTACGCTTATCGATGATACGGACTGGTGCATCGATATCACCAGTTGTTAGCATAAATTCATCTTTGGATAGCCATGATGGACGTGGCAGATAACGACCAATATACGTGTTAAAGTCAGGCTCTACACACGTATGGGAACACTTCCACTTGTGTGTATTCTTGACAGTAACCTTGAGACGTTGACCTACCATATCCATCACGGCACTCCGAGTTAAGCAGCTTTGGTTTGCTTCTTCCAATTCTTCTTATAGTCTTCTAGATGCATCGTGCCCATTCGTGTGTTATGCTCCGCACGGACCATACGAATGTTGCGACGATCATTGGAACCACCTTCATCAAGCGGAACAATATGTGCGGCATGAGCATCTTTAAACTTAAGAGGCTTGCCATCGATATAACACACATCTTTCTGACTGTGAAGGATCTGCTCACGCAAATCTTTTGATAACGTCTTACGACTTTCCTTGACAGTGATAATACCACGATCAATAAGGCTCTTGCGAGACAGATACAGATTTTCGATCCACTCAATACCATCTAACCAGCGATCCACACCACCTTTGCCAATGTTTTCTTTGAACATGGCAAAACGATTGCGCTTCTCTTTCTTGTTATCATATGCATCGATCAATTCAAGAGCATAATCATCATCCGTATCCTTGTGAAAGCGAATCCACGCTTTGCGGAACATGGAATAATAATCCCACATCTTGTTAATCTTGAACGACTCATAATCCTCTTGATAAGAGAACCACAGACGATAAAGCATAATACATTCTTCAATCGTTAGCTTGGTGCCGATATCGTCCAGTTTAAAGTTCGCCATTTTTAGAATGAAGTCAAGAACCTCGACCACTTTCTTTTCCATAGCATCGGCACGGTCTTGCGTGATAGTGGCATCAAAATACATCTGTTCAATGTCAATATCATCCACATTACACGGCTTTGAACCATTGTAAATGACAGTTGCGATACGTGCAACCAGACGATCATAAGTCAGACGATTTGGCGGAACAGTAAGTTTCGCACCAATCACGTCACCCTTCTTACCCTTGTCCAGTTTAAATAGATCATGCGGCATAATGCCATTGTTCTTATCACCACGAGCAAGATTGCGAATAAAGTTGGCAAGCGGAGTGTCGCCAACGCCATTGCATTGCTCTTGGTGATTAAGAGCGGTAAAGTTATTAGCAGTTGCCCATAACATACCCTTCTGGCTAGGAGTCAAGGTCTTATAAACAATAAGGCGGATCTTGAAACTCAAAAACAGTTCTCTTTCTTTTTCGGAAAGTAGACTATAGTTTTTGAAACCAATATGCGGCAGTTCATTCTGACAGGTAGAAAACTCCGAATGGCGAAAGCCAAGGATGGTGCGCTTGCGATGCCCACCATCGATTGACTCATACTTCTGACCAAACTTAGCACGTTCCTGTGGATTGCGCTCATTGATCTTAATCTCGCCAATGTCAACACCCTTAAAGATGGAAGAGACAATAGCCTGACGCTTAGTCGCAATCTTGGAGTCAGGATTATCCAACTTATATGAGACAACATCAATACGCTGATGGATAGGCAGCGTATCAATGTCGGGCAGCATTTCGAGAAAATCTCGAATGGTCATTTCACGGACTTCCCATACCATAGGATCTCTATCGTATTTGGAAGCCATACGGGAGATTTGAGAAGATGTGGACATTGTCTATTCCTTGTTTAGGTTAAATCAGAGAAGGGTCTTGAGGTCAAGACCTTCAACCGAATCCCAATCACCATCGACGTTGAACGAGGTACCAACTTCACCAGTCGTACCAAACTGTTCCGTAACATCGTCATACTCACGGACACGCTTTGCAGCCTTAGCACGATTAGCGCCAACTTCCTTCAGCTTGGCAAGGTTCTTAGCCTTGATAGCAGCGACCTCAGCTTCGGTCTTGGTAGAAACGGCAGGCTTAGCCTTAACAACCTTAGCAGCCTTGACCTTAGCGACCTTAGCCTTGGGAGCCTTAGCGGCAGGCGTCTTGTTCATTTTAGCAGTTGCATCGGCCACCAGCTGGGCAGCGTTAGCAGGCTCTTTAATGAGAGTGTAGGAAGCCACGTTGCGGCCGTCTTTGGTCACGGCGAAGTCATAGCCAAGGATACGCAGGTAGAGAACATGCTTGGCAGCATAGTTGCCGTTACCGACGTGGTTGTTGATCTCGGTCGGAGTCACCGCCTTGTTCAGCTTGGCGACCTCAAGAACCTTGAGGAGGGTAGGAGAGAGACTATTGAGAGTGTTATTAGCCATTTGTGAACCTCACTGTTTCGAATTTATGGACATATTATAGCACATGGAATGGAACATGCAAGCAAAATCGTTTGTCAACGACTGCGACATGATGACGCACCCTAACCCTATAGATTTGGTAGGGTGTTGTCAATTGTAGGAAGGCACGTCATAGTCGCCAATCCAATCCTCTCCGAAGAACTTATCCAGAACGCTCTCCACGAAGGCCATATCGACCTCAATGGGCATACGTTCGTTTACATACTCCAGAACATCATGATCGGACATGACGCCAGGCTCGGCCATAGCGTCAATTACCAGCGCTTCGGCTTTCATAGCCAGATCGGACATATAGGACATTTTGACCTCCTTAGGCTTAGGCGTTCCAGCCGAGCATGTCTTCCAGAACGTTTTGGGGAATGTCACCAGCAGTCGCACCATCAAGCCACTTGTTAATGTGCTTGGACGTGGTACGGGAGAACTTGGTCGTGGTACGGAAGTAGCCAGCCTTTTTGATATATACAGCCACAGGCGTCTTATAAGAGACGAGGAAGCGGTTCTCACCGTGCTGGATTTCAAGCTGGTTGGAACCGATGGAGAAGGCACGGAGAGCGATGGATGACATAGAATTTCCTTTCACTGTTTTCATCTTGGGTATATAATACCACAGGAATAGGAAGAGGTCAACCAAAATCGTTTGTAAACAGGTGCGACAAGATGACGCACCCTTAGTCTATAGCTTTGGTAGTCTTTTGCGATTGTAGACAGACTTCTTGTCTACAATTACCTTTTGTCTACATTGAGGGCTTCGGAGTGCCTTCGCCACTGGATTTATCGTTTTGCGTTTCATCTTTCTTTCCTACCTCCAGATTGTGTAAATCGATATTGGGTTGAATCTCCAAATTATGCAAGGCGATAATTACTTGGAGCATTTGTAGTTGAGATTTATCCCAACCTATTCCCCGAGAGACTCCTCCGCTTTCTTTGGCGGCAATTAGTTCGATATAATGTCGCCTCTCATTATTGATCCATTCTATCTGTTTAGGTGACAGTTTCATCTTTTATCCCTTTACGTTTAGAACCTGACGAAGGCGATGGACAATCTCAACAAGATCATCCTGTGCAGCCATGACCGCACCAATGTCCTTATAAGCAGCCGGGCTTTCGTCGATTACATCCACATCCTTACGGCACTCAATACCCTCAGTCGCCTTGATATGATCTTCCAGCGTGATAGCCTTACGAGCCGCATTGCGGGACATACGACGACCAGCACCATGAGAACATGAACAAAACGACTCCTGGTTACCAAGACCACGAACGATGAACGAACCCGTACCCATTGATCCCGGGATGATACCCAGATCGTCCTTACGAGCCCGAACAGCACCCTTACGGGTCACCCAAACATTCTTGCCAAAGTGGTTCTCCTTAGCAATATAGTTGTGGTGACAGTTCACAGCCTTTTCATGTGATACAGCAAAAGCCGGTAAACGCTGACGCAGAACACCAAGCACCGCATCCATCATTATCTGACGGTTAAGTGCCGCAAACTCCTGTGCCCATGATACGGCTTCCACATAATCATCGAACAGCGTCGTGTTCTCTACAAGATAGGACAAGTCACTATCCGGTAGATACGGCAAGACATGATAACGCTCCATTTCACGCTTTGCAGCCTCAATGAAATACGTTCCAATCTTGTTACCAACACCACGAGAACCAGAGTGCAGCATCACCCACACACGATCTTCCTCGTCCAGACACAATTCGATAAAGTGGTTACCCGTGCCTAGCGTTCCCATAAACTCATAGGTCTTATGAGAAGCAATCTTCGGGTGCTTTGCTACGATAGCTTCATAACGAGACTTTAATCCTGCCCAAGCATTTATAGCCGCACGAGATACAATATCTGCATTCCACGTTCCAACATCGTTTGCACCACCGTTGTCGGTACGACCATGCGGAACCACGGACTCAATATGAGAACGAAGCGAGTGTAGGTTGTCCGGCAGATCGTTCGCCGTCAATGACAGACGAACAGCCATCATACCACAACCGATATCAACGCCAACAGCAGCCGGCACAATAGCACCAACCGTCGGAATAACCGACCCAACCGTTGCACCCTTACCAAGATGGACGTCCGGCATAACAGCAACGTGGCCAGCAATAAACGGGAGTGCCGCAATATTGTCTAACTGGGTGCGGGCATCAGCCTCGACCTCAACACCTTCACACCACATCTTTAAGCGACCACCACGGGCGCCGTCCACATACTGATATGCCATTTTAATTCTCCTATCGGGCCTCTACATGGTTGCCCGTGTAATAAACATCATTCTTGTAATAATCTATATAGCGTTTTACTGCTACACGAGAGATACCACGGAATGTGAGTTCTCCCGCAATGAAAAAGATAGACAGATTGAACGTCTTAACATTAGCCATTATATATCTCCTTAGAAGTTTGCCGAGTCATCGAAAGCAAAAGGATTTACGTTTTGTGTTTCATCACCATCAGCAAATACCACAATGTCGTTTTCCTGCACCTCACACACAGCACGATAATCCCAGAACCTATGGATAAAGTCTGGTTTACCAAACACAGCAACCGCCGTATGATAACGGTCATTTTTGAAACCGACAAAGTGGATTGCATTTGTCATTCAGGCACCATCCAGATTTGAACACCGTTGACAGCGAAGGTCTTGCTATACACTACCACACCGACTTGACCCCACAGTTCGGTGTTATTCAACAACTCTACAGTAGGCAAATAAACAGTTTCATCGGTATGAGCATCAGCCATTTAGTTAGTCCAATCAATAACGATCCACAGCAAAGTGCCGATAAAGGCAAACGTAGCAACCATACCGAGTGCGGCATATTGCATAACTTTAGTTTCGTCCATCATATGAAAACATCCTCCAGTTCGTCCATGTCATTGATAGTGCCAGGAACAATCCAATACGATATATCAGTTTCAAGGAGTAGATTGCCAAGGTACTTTGTGAAGCAATAATCACGGGTACCACGTTCATCGTAGATAGAATAAAACACCGTCACATTAGTTCTCCATGTTAGTAAGAGCGATTAACGCAAACGCAACAGGCGGAGCAAACACTACAATAAAGAGAACCACATCAGTCATTATATTTCCTCTCCACATCCACCAAATTCATATATACAGTTAAGTTCTACCTTGCGTATGTGGACGTTATCATCGATACCGCCAGCAAGCTGAAATTCACGAGCCTTCACATAGTCTGAAAAAACTCCCAAAAGCTGCTCACCCTCATATTCCATCGACCATATCACAGCATAAACATACATGATATTAACCTTTCGCTTTTACGCCAGAGTTGGTAAGGCTGACTTGTTTAAGACCACGATTGGCGATGGTACCCTTAATCATCGGAAACGAGGTATTCGCTTTCGAGCGGCGACCCTGTTTACAGACGGTAATCGTTCCGCCATTTTCGAAGTATGTAGACAGGGCATCCAAGGTGTTATAGTTAAGGTTAAGAGTCTTGTTTACAAAGCGAGGATTAGACATGAGAGTTCCTTTCACTGTTTATGGAATTAATATACCACATTGGAACAGATAGGTCAACCAAAATCGTTTGTCAACGACTGCGACAGGATGTCGCACCCTAGCGCACGTCGGTATTCAGCTTCGGCTTACGGTCACGGATAAGCTCCCGCTCACGTATATGGGCGGCTGCCTTCCCACGGACGATCTCCAGGACGCCCACCTGGAAACGGTCGGCACCATACTTGCGAATGGCAACGCACAATTTCCAGTCACGCCCTTCGGTCAGGGCCCGACGGACATGCTTTTGCCAACGGCGGGTGAGGGAAGCATTGACTCGGCCTTTGTCTACATACGTGACGCCGATATATTCTCGACCGTTTATGGCCAAGCTATAGATGATATGATTACGGTCGGAACGGGCTTTGCGTTTTGCTTTGATCATGGAATACATTATACCACATTCCAGACAAGATGCAAGCAAAATCGTTTGTAAACAGATGCGACAGGTTGTCGCACCCGTTGTCTATAGATTTAGTAGGGTGTTTACTATTAAGGTTGGAAGCCCAATTTGTCCAGCTTTAGCTTACCCGAACTGGAACGCCTTTCAATGCCCTGTTTTGATCTTAGCTTGGCTTTCTTTTTTGAGTCTCTTGGATTCTCAATTAGAAAGGTTATCTTACCTTTATTGCTTAGATCAAACTTTAGAAACAGAACATTGCCTTCGGTAACGTCCACAAACAACTCATGAAACATACCGTCGGTTTCAGATTGCTTGATTAGTAGCTTTTCAAAAAGAAAGTTTATCATTGTACCGGTCACCTGCTTTGTCTGCTTATATTTGGCAGCAGCAGTTGGATCTGCAAAGATTAGATCCATGAAAGGTCTTGGCACTTTCTTGAGGGCAACATCATTGGCTGTTAGCTGATTAATCACGATATCATAATCTGCTTTGGTGATAGGCACTAGCTTAGGATAAATCTTTGCAATTGCCTTGATAGGGCCAGATACAACGTTACTGGCGTTTAGAATTTCAAATACCTTATAATACTTTGTATTCTTCCACTTGGTAGTTAGGTGCTTGTGACGATTGACAAGAGTGATAACATCGCCTGCCTTAAGTGTGTTTGTGCCACCTGTTTTCTGTTTATTAGATACTAGAATTTCTTCCTTGCCCTTGAACACCTTAAAGTCATATAGTCTTTCAGTATCGGACGAGGAGAAGTATGTATAGTGGCTAGTCTTTAGACCAGGAATAAGACCTCTCTCGGCTGCCCAAATCGGACCCATGACCTCTGCAAAGTAGTTTTTGATATCGCTCATTTCAGCGTTTGAAAGTTTGCTGATATCAATACTACCACCAGAAGGTGTTTCCATTAGAGCAAGACAAGCATCGGCAAGATTTTTCTTGCTCTTGGTCTTGGCAAGGGTGTTTAGTTTGGTTACTACTTTTTTCTTATGTGCGGATATAAGACTCTTAGATCCAGTCACACCTAGTTCGGAAGGTTTTAGCATCGAAAATTCCTCTTCGATGCTATTTATATTCCTTTAGTGTTCGTAAAACTGATCCACTTCGTCGAAGTCTTCCAGATGTTCCATCCAAGCCTTCTTAAGGTTCTTGAGAGGACGACGATCCCGGCGCATATCAGACTCCGGGCGTTCTAGCTTTCGACCACCATACTTATTGTCTTCTTCATATAGTTCGGCATATAGTGGATCAATACGATGACTAGGAGACTTAGTTTTCATGTTACACCTATTACAACAAACCTGGAAACGCTTCACCGACCAGGGCTGGGGTTAGATAAGGAACCTTCAAATCTTTCTTTAGCATACCTGCAAAAACGTCTGCTTCCTTTTCTTCTAATGACTCCAAAATCTGGATTAGAATTTCAGTCTGGCGCTTTTTCGTTAGTGCTGGTGGACGCTTTGCATTGCCTTCCACGAATAGATACACACGGCTCAATGCATCCGTCATATGTGAGTATGACATGCCAGCAGGCATCTGTTGGCGATTGAACTTTGGAATCTCCACATCAAACACAACATTCTTATTGAAAGTGCCTAGCAGGATCTGCCTTAGTGCATAGCTATCATTGGTCTGCAATACAGCAAGACGTTCATTCTTGCCACTTGCTGCCTTAAACTCCTCAAACACTTCATACACATTCTTGATTGACATTAAAAATCTCCGATACTTTCGATCATAGCCTTAAGGCTCTTGTCTATAAAATAATTTAGCATTGTTTGTTTCGACGCAGGTTTCGTTTCATCGAATGCAGTAACGATACTAGATTGGATGTTATCAGGTATATAATCAAAATCAATAAGAGTTTGATTGCGCTTATAACAACGAAGCATAGCATCCGTAGTGCAAAACTCGGTGGCATCTTGTGTAATCCACTCGTTTAGTTTCTTGCTGCTAATAGCCTTTTGGCGTTCACCAGCAGCAAACGTATTATCGTTTGATAGAAAGTTTGGAATGCCATCACCACGATCACCTTTGATGATATGTTCACGAATGAAAGCGCTCGGATCATCAATCTTGATGAAACGCTTTAGAATAGGTGAATACTGGGTGACGTTAGGATATTTCTGGAGCTGACCAAAGTCCTTGTCTGACGATACGATAAGAACACCACCATGCGGTGCAAGACGGGCTGTTAGCACGGCGATAACATCGTCCGCTTCGGCACCATCAACATCGATTACCTTATAGGGAAAGTAGTTCTTAAGTTCGTCACGAATACGGTTGAGAATATCAAAGATCATTCCCCAATCAAGGCCAGAAGCCTCTCGGTCATGCTTACGCTGGGACTTATAGAATGGGAAGTAATCACGGCGCCAATAATGCTTGTTATCACAGCAAAGGACAACATTCGGATACTTGTTCTTAAATTGTTTGACAGTAGCACGAATGGTATTGATAGACATATGGCGGATAAGGTCTTCGCTTATTTCACCTGGCTTGGCTACATGCTTTAGATGTTGCATTAGATTAGAGATTAGAACCTGGTTAAGATCCACTAACATATATGTCATTATGTATTCCTTTATATGATACTATAAGTGTATCATTCTTCTTCATCGGTGTCAATACTTTCCTTTGACGCTTCTTCAATCATGGCAGCAATTCGGTCTGCTAACTCTTCCTTTGTTAGCTTCTCGCCATTGGAAAGGAGTTTTACGTTATCGTCAATAAAGGAATGGAGATGATGATCTAGTCCAAGTGGTCTATACACCGAGGCACGGAATGCATCAACAACCAAAACGAAGTCTTTGATAAATTCCTTATCAGTAACATCGATGCCATAGTTATCTAGTTCGGTAATTAGAATACCAGATAGTTCATCCACTACAGTATCAGCAAACTTTTGATCCGCTTTCGCCTGACGTGCCTTATGAACCTCTTCTGGTAGTTCTCTTACGACCTTGTGCTTAGGGAACTCGATTACTTTCTCGGTCATTTTTTGTCCTTGTTCTTAAAGTCTTGATAGATGGCAAACACGACAATAAGCCATGCCATTATGCCAACTATCATGCCCAAGTAAATCCATACCCATATTAATCCTGCGGTCATTTTACCACTCGCAATAGAATTGTATCTGCATTGATACGACCATTAGCTTTTGCATCTTTAGTAGATAGTGCATTCATAAAGTGGCGCAAGTCTACCTTACCAGCTTTTAGGAGTTGCTGGGTTTGCTCCTCTGGCTTACGGAGTTTCTTTGTGATCGAAGCATCCGTATCAAATCCTGTAATCGTAGTCCCTCTGACCGAAAGGCCCGAACGACCCACGGCATGATACACAGAAAGATTGCGAGTTTTAACATTAAAGACCCAAAGCTGCGAAGCACCGATAATCTCCTTAGGCTCGACACTCTTAAGAGTATCAGAGGATGCACAATAGTTCATTTTAGATACTAGAACATGTGCAGGCTTTACTTTCACCTTACGTGGCTTGCGAATAGCTTGACCAGCAGAATCCAGTTCTGTCATATGATCGACAATTCGCTTTATGAAAAGCGCCATGATCTTAAGAACTGGCTTACGCCATCCACGATACGCTTCCACCAACTCTTTGTCTTTGCCTTCGAGGGCTTCGGTGATTTCACTGTATTGAGGACGGAAGTGTTCTGCAATCCTCTTCGCAATTTGCGGTTTAATTCCCTTCTCAAGGGACCACTTCTTAACATCGAACTGTACCACTCCTTCTTGGAAGAATATGTCTAACTGTTCCTCAAGTTCGCCAATAAGATCGGACGCCTTCGCATTAATGCGGTCTTGAATTGATACGACTTTGGTAACAGGTTCTTCCGTAGCTTCCTGCGTCTCCACAATATCTTTCGTGAGGTCTCGGATCTTTGCTTCAATCTTGAACCACACATCATCTGGTAAGTTGCTGCCAGAGTGTAGCAGTCGGCAGTTCCATCCGATGTTGTGAAGTTCGACTGCCTTAACGGAAGCAAGTTTTCTAATAGTGTCTTTATCATACTTGATATACTTTAGGTAGGATATGGTGAATGACTTTGCGTCATCAGAGGAATAGAAGTAGTTGAACCAGGTATATGCTCGTGCTAGATCCGATTGTGTGGAATCTTCGGTGACTGTAGGTTCAGGACCGAGATACTTTTCATCCGCAAACTTAGGGCGTCTGACGGCTGCGCTTTTCACTTTACGCTCCTTTTTCATGATTTAGATCGATGTTCTTTCCAGAGATTGTATAACTCTTTCTCCATTATACTCGCCTCTTTCTCCCAAGGCAAGTTCTTATAACCTACAATGGTCTCGTTATACATCACTTTATTCCACTGTTGATAATTTCCCGAACACATATCTACTAACTCTTTTCGGGCATACTGTTTAACGTGGACAAGTTCATGAGCAAGTGTCCTTAGTAGATATACATGACCTAGATCGGCTTCAATCTCCACCTCAAACTCACGGTGATTGTGGTTCTTGGCGTCAATATCTGTCCATGTGGCCATGCCGAAACACTTGGTATCTCTATAGAAGTTCTTGCGGAGTTTGACCTTCACAAGAACGTTTTTACTTAGGCGCTGCAAAAGGTGATCACAGAAAAATGAAGCTGCCTCTTTGATCTCACGCTTTTCCATTTTCTTAGCTGATCCGTAAATTTTGATCTGCGCCATATTCTCCTCAGTTAAAAATGTATCCGTAGTCCTTAAAATCGTTAATGACACAGATACCGTCTTCCGTATCTCCTACATCATACTCTAACTGGGTGGCGTGGTCAAGTGCCTCATTTAAGGTATAAAAGACCTCGCTATCCGAGAAAGTCTCCTTGATCACGTTTACGTTCCCCTCATATTTAGCAGTTTTATCATTCCACTCGCCATAGATGTTTCCGATGGAATGGCAGTAAGCCACTCGGTACTCAGGACCCTTTTCAGGATCGGTGAATAGAATATAGATACCGTTATCGACGGACATTATTCTTCCTCCTCTTCGTCAATAAAGAAGGTATGAACAACCAATCGAACGAACCACTGAACCATGATAGGAGCCCAGAGAGGTGCAAGAGCCTCTAGCCATGTCCAGTTATCAAGATGTCCTGTTAGCTTTAGTCCGATGAACAGAAGGGCTAGTCCGTCCATAAAGTTGATCGGCGTCTGTGACGAACCGATATTGACGATCTTCACGTTTTGCATAACTTTATCCTTTGTTCTATTCGATAAGTGAGTAGGCATTACTTCTTCTTTCTACCTTTGAGACGACGGGCTTTACGCTTAGTTGAACCAATCTTACGACGACCCTTGCGAGGTCTATTCTTGTGTGGGTGTGGCATTACTACTCCTTTAAAATCTGTCTCACGGAATCATAACGAAAGGAGCGCCAGCCACCTGCGTCAATATCCCATACCTGTTGGACGTCATCATTCAACTGGCGAGTATTCTTTGGAACATTTCCATCGTATTCCGATAGCATGACAGGTTCCACTTGCGGAACATATAGATCGGAAAGAGTAGCCCGCATGGTCCGTTCCGTTCCATCAGTCTTCTCAAATACCACGGTAACAACTCCGTTCTTAAGGTCTTCCTTTAATTCATACTTATCGATCATTTGAGTTTTCCTTCATTGATCATTTTCTCCAACTCATTATAGCCGCCAATGAACTCTTTGTCAATAGTGATAATAGGAAAAGTTCTAGCGTCTGGAAACATCTCCAAAATCGTGTCTCGGTCAAAGTCCTTGCCTAACTTATAGACAACATGATCCTTGGCTTTTAGTTTTAGAAGGGTGATTGCTTTGTCGCAGAATACGCATTGATCTTTTGAATACACTGTAATCATGATATCTCCATTTAGAAAGTCTGTGGATGTGGCAAGTGTTGCATTGGTGATAGAGGATCTGGTTTGCGTGGGCAGCAAAGTTCAATCAACTCTTGCTTGTTAGAATTATAGTCGAAGATGGTGCGGTAGGTATGTTTCTTTTCTACTTTATGTGGCGTTATCATAACACCTAATATCATCAATGTCAAGATAAGATGTTTCATTTCTTAACGTGTGACTTCCTTACTCGGACCATGATCCACGAGTTGTAATAGTTTTCCGAAAGCAACGCATCCCGATCAAATTGTTCCTTCGCTTCATAATACGACGCTTCGCCTTTGCTCTTACATAAACGGATGACCTCTCGTGTGAACTTCTCCTTGCCGAAGATTTCCACGTGGTGTAAAAGTTCTTTATTGCTGCCATAATAATCTAACCAATCGGAGTCGACCTGTTTCTTAACACGCTTACCTTTCTTTTTGGTAGAGCGAGTAAACTTGAATAGTTTCTTCCCGATATACTTTCGACCCGTGGGAACACAGGTGATAACATATACGAAGGCTTGATAGCCCTCTGGAATTTCAGTAAGTGGTTCGTTTTGATAAGTCCATGTCATAGACCTATATAGTTATTCTTCGTATTCGTCTAATTCAGGCGGATACTTTTCATTATAGGCTTCATCAAACGACGGATCGATGTTAAGATAACCGTCAATACCTTTAATCTCAAACTCCTCTAGAACCTCTAATAGTATATCATACATTGCTTGCCTATTCTCGGCATCAATGTCGCTCTCTGATAAGAGTTCTATAAACTGTCCAAATATGGCTGCTCGTTCTCCGGCCATTACTCTTTGTCCTTTCTAAAGTAAGACATATAGGCTTGGAACGATTCAATCATCATTTTATATCCAATATTGGACACTACCATAAAATTTCTATACCACTCATAAGAGGTACTCCTAGCCAGTATGTCTGGATTTTTTTCTTTCTTCTTTCGTTTATACTTCTTTTGTAACAGGGTCTTATCACTTATCATAGTCTCAAAATATTGTATTCTCTTTTCATTCATTTGCTGACAAGAAAGCAAGTAAGGATCAGGACCCATCACCTTCCTTGCTTTCCTCATCTTCTTAGCTATGTGCCTGGCATTGTGTAGTTGTTCATGTAGAATTTCATCCAGTTCATTCATAAAACTTCCATGGTGAATAGCGCACGAGTGTAAGTATCAGGTTCAAATGGAATCTTCTGACGAGCAAAGACAACAAAGCCAAGGTCACCTTTCTTCATTACTTCACGCATTGATTTGCCGGTTGTCCATACATCATCTACTACAAGATGAATGATACTGCCTGGTGTCTTATACTTTTCTAATGCATTAGCAAGTTTGGTACCACCACGTGGAATGCCATAGACAGAACCAAACTCTGTCTTTTCGCTAATCATCTTAGCAAGACAATCCCAATCTTCGTCAGTGAGTGCATCACACTCAATCTTCCAATCGAGTTCATTGCCTGCATGTGAGGTGAATTTGCCTAATTGAAATAGGTTCACTGTGCTTCCTCCAGTTTCTTCTTCGCATCAAGAAATTCAATCACATTCTCATACTTGAGTTTATCAGCATCCTCTTTAGGAAGAAGATCATATATGGGTGATTCCACAATCTGCTTTACAAGTTCTTCTCTTGACATATTGATAATGTCACCGAAGAAACGGTTAGCAACGTCTTTGCTAACATAGTTGAGGTCCATTCCTTTCCAAGTCTTTATCATGGTACAATCCTTATCGTTGTGTCTGAATCCTGCTTTACAATGCTATAGAGCGTAGCCGCATTACTAGGCGACAAACGGACACAACCATGAGAAGCAGGACGACCCAGATTACCCACATGAGGCGTAGCGTGAATAGCATAACCACCGCTAAAAAAGATAGAATGAGGCATAGGGGCATTGTCGTATTTCTTTGAGTAGTGCATTGGTTGAAGGGAATAAGGATGGAAAGTACCAGTGGGAGTATAATAACCTTTGCGGGCGGTTGAGACTCGCCACTGATACGAGCCATAATCACTATCAACCTGCATCAACTGGTGAGACTTGCTAATAGTGATATTGGTTTCGGCGAACGCTGGCATGGAAGCCAGCATCGCCATCATTACGATAATCTTTCTCATATTTCACAACCTCCTGCGGTACATGCTAATGTTTGAACACCTTCAACATTGTCATCCATTTCAACCAATGTGTCCCAATCTAGATGTTCTGGAATTGTTGGTAGCATTGCTTCATACAAGTCTTGTGTGATTTCCTCGTATGGAGCCTGACGATATGAACCACCATCATGTGGTAGGAATGATACACCAGACATTTCGTCAAAGTGATCATACACCCATGCACCAACTTTCATCCATTCGTTTTCTTTGACATTGATTGTAACAGATGGCTTATGTTCGCACCATGC
>JACCDP010518327.1_pt1 | contig 25248 bp, 23 predicted proteins | sample 7445841 | NCBI WGS metagenome assembly JACCDP01 (sample SAMN15323441, study PRJNA562643) | freshwater metagenome | isolation source: river surface water | place: USA:Blue River Watershed | collected 2017-08-17 | reverse complement strand
TACCTGTTAATAGCGGATCTGGCTTTACCTTTCAGATTGATGTTTCTTAACTTAAATATATAAAATATGAATAACGTATATCAAATTCAACCAGCTTCATGTGGGCCTTTAGGTACTGCAGATTATATACAGATTACCATAGGATCTTTTAATTTGTTAGATACTTGGTGTACTGTAAACTATACTCTAATTGATTCGGTAAACAAAAAGAATGTCGCCCAGGGGTGGAAAAGATTGGAGGGCACAGATTATGCCAACTGGGGCCAAGACAATACTTATGTAAAGACTTGGTTATTTACTCAACTTGGTTTATCCGATCCTTCATGATATTAATTCCTCTCAAACAACAGAGTCTTGATTTTGTACGAGAGCCTCTTCTTTTTACACAAGATCAGATTATTATCCAGAGATATGCACAAAAGACCCCTCGGTCTGCTGCAGTTATGGAGCGTTGGGAGACTCCTCTTCTACAGAGACAGATTGATCTTCTTGACGTCAAAGACAAAGATGTTTTAGAAATTGGATTTGGAATGGGAATCACTGCAGGAATGATTCAAAGAGCAGAACCGAAAAGTCACACGATAATCGAATGCCATCCTCAAATCATTAATTTTGCTCAGAGTACATTTCCATACATCAACAATATCAATCTTGTAGCTAACTTTTGGCAAAATGTGATTATGAGTATGGGTAAGTTTGATAGAATTTTTTATGATCCATATTTAGATGATTATGAAGCATTTTTTCAAGTAGTTGAATTAAAGCTTAGAGATGATGGTGTATTTAGTTACTTTCATTGGGAAAATTTTCATAAAGCTGAAAGCAGTTACAATGTAGAAAGATATCCATTTGAAACTACTAGAGTATATAGAGACGGTTACACAAAAAGAATTGATGTACAGATTCCATTATATAGAAAAACAAGCTCTTCAAGCTTTTTGAAGAGTTAAACTTATCTGATTTTTTTTATAAAAATAATATGTCTACAATAAAGAATGATACTTTTTACGAATGGATCAAAGGAGATCACATCGGTGTAATTGAAAAAATATCATCAGAGGAGAACGAAAGCGGAATAGATTGGATTAAATTTGAAAGCGGTAGAAGAATTAATAGAAATTTGTTTGGTGAATTTTTGCTCGTGAGCGAGACAGGTGTAAGTTCGATTGAACCTTTATCACCTTCAGTTATGCAACCTCAACCTCAACAATCACAACCCGTCGCACAACCCGTCGCACAAGCACCTAAAAAAGAAGAAGAAAGTCCAATTTCAATACTTCTAAAATCGCAAAAGAAAAAAAGAAAAGAAACTATAAAGTTAGATTTTGAATTAGAATTACCACCTGCTGAAATCTTGGCAATTATGTATGATTCTTTTGGTGATGATCTAATAACCGAAATCTATAAGATGAATCTTACTAAATTGGAGGAAACTCTACCTAATAAATTCGAAGAATCAATCAAATCACATTTAAAGATAAAATGAGCACAATCACAAGAAGACAAAAAAGAGCTTACAAGAAAGCTACTGGAGACTTAAAAAGAAAAAGAAGTCTAAATTTCTCTGCATGGAGAGAAGAAGTTAGAAATAATATCAAAGAAGGCCTAGAGTTACATCGAGCATTTGTCGATCATCAGGATAAAATGGTATATGAACAACTTCAAAAGAAGGAAGAGTCGATCATCGAGTGGCTTCGTGGTAGAGGATACAATGAAGAACAAATTAAAGAGCATCTAGACTCTTGGTATCAATCTCTGAATTAAGAATGAATTTTAATTGTGTCTACTCTAAGGATGCAGTTAATATCAATCTCTTTCTTAAAGAGAAACAGGGTCATGTAGTTAGCTATATAGATATTATGAACAAACTTTCAAAAAGAGATGTTTATAATGAAGAACCTAGTGATGATATAGTTGCATTTCATGTCTTTTCTTCTTTGCGAGAAAATCTTTCTAATGTAGAGAATGATGATTTTTTCTATGTTTTAAGTACTACGGATACTGAGATTATTGAAAATCTAAAAGATCTTATTTGGGAGATTTATCAAAAGGATTTTGTATTTAATCTCTACATACACGAAGGAGAATCGCCAGAGAACGGTTTAGTTTTTGATAACGTTCTTTACTATAAAAATGAAGAAACACAGAATTTTTAATAAGGGTGATCAAATCCATTGTTTTCTGACTTCATATAATCATCCTAAGATTTTTTTACCAGTCAAAGCAATAATCAAAGAGACGCAGTGGGACACTGTGAATCCTAGATACTTAGTAAAAGTTTTAAAGTTTTATGACTCCTATATTTTTTTAAAGAATACTCTATTTGAGATGAATTTCTCAAATTCTTTTGATAAAAGAGCTCAGCCTCTATCGCTGAAACCCGAAGACTATAAGCGAAACAGAGAACTAGAATCTGTAATGGCTTCAGAAGATCCGAGATATTTTATTGTAGTCGATTCGGTATTAGCAGTAAAAACATACAATGACTTATCAGATCTTTTTAATCAACTTCAATTCTTTTTAATTTCTAGAGAGCTTTCTGATCTAAAAACGATGATGACAAGAACTATTTATAAGGGTCCTTTCAAAATTGATACCGAAAGAGAGTTCAAGATAAGATTAAAAAATACATTCGGAGATCGGGATGTAAATTTTGATATAGATAAGTTTCTAGATTCTTTATAATCTTATAATCTATGACTCTTGGATATATAAAAAAAATATCCTAGATGTCAAGTCCGTTAGTAGGTAAACAGATTAATTCAATAACCGGAAATGTTGAAAGCTTTGATGTTAATGCAAATGATATCAATCTAGCACAAGCGGTTAATACGTTAAATCTGAACTCTAGCCTTAATTCCTCGTATGATAGTTTGTCTTCTCAGGCAGCACAAAACTTTTATACGAGAGAAAATAGTGATGATGTGGATAGTTTTACGGTTCCGATTGGTGTTAAAAAACTTCCTAGATCTATTGCAAACACATATGCTCTTTTCCAATATAGAGGTATGTATGGAGGTTTAAGTGAAGGAGCAGATACTCTGAATTCAGCGTATTCCGACAATGTAGTCGGTGGGCAATATAGAAGATTAGTAGGCGGTACACCTGCAGAAAATCCAACTGTTCAACAAATCTTACAGTTCTTTGGGGATCAGGCTGCAGATAAAAGCGGAGCAGGATTTGACGTTCTGTATGAACCTCAGGATTTTATATTTTGTAAGTACTACAGAAAAATTCCAAATAACTATTTGATTACTCTTAGAAGGTTTGGATCTCCAGCACCTGATAATATCTACAGTACTTCTGTGAGATATCAGCCTCAGGATTCAAATGGGAATACTACAACAAACGGACCAGCACCTGCTGAGAATTTTCCAATAGTAAAGACTACCAAGCCTGATATAGCTAGAGCTGTTACTTGGATGGGTGATACGGCTGGAAATAAAATAGAAGATCTTTTAAAATTCTCTTATGGGTTTAATTATAAAGATCAAACTGGATCTTTACAGTCTCATCAGAATCCTCAACAGAGAGGAAATGCTGAACAATCTCCATTTTGGAATAAAATTGGTGGAGCGGGAAGATCTTTTTATCAAACAATTTCAGGTGTAAACACTGCAACGAAATGGAGAAATATAATTGGATCAGAAACAGGTGCAAATGATATTGACTGGTTAGGAACTACATATGAAAACTATGTATTAGGTCCTATCAACGTTATCAATAAAAATACAATCAGAGATACAGGTTTGAAGTTTGAACAAGATATCAAACTTGTATTTGAATATGAAATGAAATCTTTCAACCATGTCAATCCTAAAGTTGCTATGCTTGATATGATGGCTAACCTTCTCGTTTTAACTTACAACAATGCAAGTTTCTGGGGTGGTGCTCACAGATTTTATGGAAGTAATGGTTATTCAATGCCACCATTTGGTGATTTTTCAAAACTGCAAAGAGGTGATATTGGTGGATTCTTGACGAGTGTGGTAAGTAATGTTACTACAAGAGTTAGAGATTCATTTATGACAAAAGGCAAGGATGGTGCGTATAGTTTAGATCCTAAAAAGCTTGTAAATCAGTTTCTTGGATTTTTAAATAACGTTGCAGGTGACTTCTTAGGTCAATTTGCAATGGATAACTTTGGCGCAGGTCCTGCTGCAGTTGCACTCCCTGCACTTGTAAGTGGTGATCCCCATGGATGCTGGCACGTAACTATTGGAAATCCTCTTAACCCAATTGCAATGATCGGTAATTTACACTTAGATTCTTCTGATCTGAGTTTCGGTCCTACACTAGGTAGAGATGACTTCCCGACTACAATGAGACTTGAAGTTACTCTTAAACATGCTAAACCTAGAGATAAAACAGATTTTGAAAGTATTTTCAATGCAGGTAAAGGTAGACTTTATGCGTCAGGATACAATCAAGATATTTTGAACATTAGAGGTAAAGACTTTAGAGATAAAAGAGCAGGCGGGAGCGGAGATCCTCCAGGGCAAAACCCAGGAGGCGCAGGCGGATCTGCAAATACAACTACTACAGGAAGCAATAGAAGAAAAGCTCCATCTAGAGGAGGTCTTTCAGGTTCTGATCATCCTGAAGTTATTTTATCGAATGCATTAAGAAATCCTGCTGGAACTATTTATCAAGCTGGACAAAATTTAAGCGTTCAAAAACTTAAGAATTACGGTACTGATGTAGGCGAAGTTCTTAACCAAATTAGATTTAGAATTGACTCATGAATTTCAAAGTATTTGACTTTAAGCCTACGCTGTTGGATGAAAATGGAGATGAATATTTCGATCTTTCAGCACCTGTCTTTGATTATAATTCAGATACTGCAAAGGCTTTGGTCTTTGTGAATCAAGAATATGACGGTAGAGCAGATTTGATTGCTCTAGATCAATTTGGAGATGAAGGATATTTAGACAGTATCATGAAAGTAAACAGTCTTTACAATCCATTCGCAGTAGGTGATGGACAGTTTCTTCTTATTCCTTCTGTTACGGCAGGTAGTCCATTTTATACTAAACCTCCGCAAGTTCAACTTCCAGCAAATGATACTTCTACTACTCAATATCAAGAACCTGATCCAAATAACGTTAAAGATCAGGCAAGAGTAGAAAGACTTAAACAGATAGCAGCAAAACAATCTAACGGGGTTACAGTACCTCTTCCACCGAATGCATTACAACCTGGGGAAGAAGTATTTAAAAAACAGCCTAATAGTACTGTTATTGCTGGTGCCAATATGAACACTAGAACTAATTAATGGCTAGCTCAAAAGAACTTAGAATATTACAAATAACCAAACCTGAGATTGTTTTAGATCAGATCAAACATGATGATCTCGATAATTCAACTAATAACAAATACGATCTTAGTAAGACTTGGGGTTTTATCTTTCCATTGATAAAGATCAATGGAAAAATGTATACAGATTCTGATATTGATTTTTTTCAATTGAATGTTTCTGGATTTTTGCCTACACTTACTCTAACTGTTGTAGATCTACATAACCAGTTTAAGAATAGAAATTTTCCTATGGCTGGAGCTGTAATTTCAGTTTTTATTAGGGGTGCAGGTGATGACAAAATTTTTAAACCGATCAGAATTGACTTTGATACTACTTCAATCACGCCATTTGGTGGAGTTACTGGAAGAGGTGCAATTTTTAGAATGGTAGGAAAAATGAGAATACCTAATCTCTTTAAAGATACTTGTGGATATTTTACTGGTACTTCTTTTAACACTCTGTTAGAAATAAGTAAAAAAATGCAATTAGGATTTGCTTCAAATGTAACAGATACCAGCGACTCAATGACTTGGATAAATCCTACAGATACTACTGCGAGATTTGTACAAGACATAACTGCATCTGCGTATTTAGATGAAGAAAGTTTTTTCGGAACTTATATCGATCCTTATTATCTTTTGAACTTTGTTGAATTGAATAGACTATATCAAGACACTGGAGATATTGAACAGAGTTTTAATTTTAGTGCATCTGACGTAAGTTCATATATAAAAACTGTAGAAGATTCTCAAGGCGAAGCTAATGTACTTACAAATCATCCAGATATGAGAGGTACTGCAAGATATTTTGATGCATTCAATAGTTTTAATAACACCTCTAAAATCACAACAGATCATGGTTATTTTAGATTTGAACAGCATTATGACGTAGAGAGCAAAGAATTTATCAGTGAATTTATAGATCCTTTTGCTACAGATGATCCAAATAAAGTTACTCTAAAGGGAAGAGGGGTAGGTTTTTATGATAAAGGATCTGAAGCTGCTCCTGAGTTTACATTCAAAGAAAGAGACTTTAAGACCAAGTACTTAGGGAAGCAGGGTTCTAATATGCACCCTCAGTTCAACTATTCTATGATTTTAAATTTTCAAAATCAGCTTGAAATACAAAAGTATGGGTTAGTTGTTACTCTAAATACAGTCAATCCTGCTCTTCACAGATTTCAAAGAATATATCTACTAGTGTATGAATTTGGAAAATCTGAAACATTAGCAACAAATGAAGATCTAAATAAAGCACAAAATAGAGCAGCTTCCGAAGGAGCTCAGAGTACAGAATATAAAACAAGTAACAGTGGAGAAAGAGGTGAGCAGACACAATCGGTAAACCAATCTCTGAGTGGTTTTTATGTGATATCAGAAATTTCATATAAATATGACTCTACAGTTTCAGATAACATTTCAATGGAGCTTGTTCTTTCTCGTAGAGATTTAGTAGCATCTCCATAAAAAGATAAATAATACATGGCAATAGATCCGGAAAGTTTAAGTGCTGCATTTGGCAGAAACCGTGGTTTTAAAGACGCAACGGTAAAACAGTTCGTTGACTCTGGAGCTCAAAATAATGTAGGTTTCGGTTATCAGGTCGGTGAAGTACCTTTGAATAAAATAGAAGATCCTACATATCTAGGATTTTCATTTGTTTTTGATAAAATGTCTCCGTTATTCAATCTTAGTGATGGAGCAACAGATAATACAGCATATAGCTATCTCTTACATACATATCCAGAAGGAAACCAGATAAGAGCAAAATATATGAAAGCTTTTGTCGAAGCCTTTCTTGCAATAAATGATAGATTCCCTTATTATTTTCAATCTATAGAAGGTCTTGAAGCAGTATGGAAAAAAACAGCAATGTTTACTGATCCTTATTTCGGAGGAGATGAAAGTAAAATATCAGTAGATTGCCTAGAGGCTTTAGATCTAAAAATTACAGGTATCATGGATTTATACAGAAAGGCTGTATACGATCCGATAAATAGAAGAGTAGTTCTTCCACAAAATCTAAGAGAGTTTGATGTTGTAGTATATGTCAAAGAGATTAGAAAATTCAGAACTTCTGCGAAGAAGGTATCCGATCTTCTAGTTACTACGAATGTTTTAGGAAATAGTTTTAATATTGCTGAATTAGATCAGATTCCGGCTACTGAGTTTAATTCAACTTCGCAATTTGTAAATGAAAATACTTCATATGTTTCGTTTACTCTTAAGTTTTGTGAATTTGTTCCAGAAGATTCTTCGATATTTCTAAGTGGTGTTTCTAATGCAGGTGGCGAAGTAGCAAAACAAAAAATCTCTTGGCTCTGGAAAGATGTAGAGGAAAATAACAGATATTCTAGTCTGGTATATTTTGCAAGTAGTTTGGCTGCTAATGGTTTAGGAGCTAACGCTGGAGGGAGTGGTAGTAAGTGGCAAAATGCAGCTAGAGAATTTGCTAAATCTGTAATCTATCAAGGTATTGGTGCAACAACTCAAAAACTTGCAAGTACATTTAATAAAGGTCTGTTAGGAAATGTTTTTGGATTTAGTCCTAATCAGTTGCAGACTCTTCTCGTTTCTCAAAGTATCGATTCGGTAATTAGAGCAGCTACTCCAGCAGCAGAAGATGTAGCAGAACTTGGAAGATTAAAAGTCTTTACAGAAACTCTAGAGAAACCTGCACTTGGTGACATTAATATCTTTGGGGAACCAATACAAACGCCAACTGATTATACAGGTGAAAAGGTTTTACCAAGTGGAAATCAACCTACAAACAGAGATGGAAATACTCCTTTCCCGCTTAAGAGCGTGAATCCTCTGGAGTCTAATCAAAATCCGCAGACACAGCTCAAGCCAGATAATACATTTTCAAATTCTAATCCGTCTACACCCGGTACATTTGTTGGAAATGAAATATTCAGCACTGCACAAACTCCTACGAACTTGAACGGCTCGGAACCTCCCAAGCTTAAAAGAGAACAGATACTTGGTTCAGGTGGACCTCCGGGCCCGCCACTTACTCCTGAAAACATTTTTGAATGAGAAGAGAAATAGATCCCATAAACGATAATCTGGCCACTACCAAGTGGGTCGGTGTTGTTGTGAATAATGAAGATCCCTTAAAAATAGGTAGATGTCAAGTAAGAGTCTATGGAAAATTCGATATGAGAGAAGATCCATTTTCGCCGGATAGTCCTTATATTATTCCAGATGAAAGCTTGCCGTGGTGTTATCCGGCTACCTCATCTACTTCTTCATCAGCAACTGGAGGCGCAGGACTTTCTGTCCCAAAGAAAGATTCGATTGTATCAATCACATTTGATAACGGAAACCCATACTACCCAGAGTACAATTTTAATCAGCATTATTCCGATGAGGTTTTAGCCGAAATCGAAAATAGCTATCTAAATGCACACATTCTCTGGTATGATGTTGTTACTGAGGGTGGAATGAAAGTTTTCTTTACCGAAGAAAAGGGGTTGATGTTTGACTATAAAGAAAGTCAAATCAATATCAAACCTGATAATTCTATTGTGATTCTTAATCCGAATGGAGATACTGTAACTCTGAGTAATGACGGTAATTTAACAATATCAACTTCAGCTAAAGTAAAAGTAGACTCTCCTTCAATAGAATTAGGTTCTCAGGCAACCGAAGCTCTTATTAAAGGTAATACCTTTCAAGCAATATTCAATGCACACACGCATATCGGTAACCTTGGAGCTCCTACTGGACCACCTATTGTACCGTTAAACGGATCAGAATTAAGTACAGTAACTAAAACTCAATAATTATGCCGCTAATTAAAAATACGTTAGAACCTGTATTAGAAGAAGCATTCGAGAAAGCAATGCTCGTCTTTGCAGAGACAATAAAAAACTCACCAGCAGGTACTGATGTGAGTGATGATGCTCGAAAATCTGCAGCCAAAACTTTTGCAGCTATTGCTTCAACTGCAATTGATTCATACATCAAAACTGCAACTATTATTGTTCCACCGGGTCAAGTTGTAACCGCGGCTTCTGCTGCAGGTCCTGTCACAGGAGCAACAACTACACCTTCATCTCCCGCAACAATTTCATAATTTGAAAAGATATATAATAAGTACACTTTTAATCATAGACTAAATGCCTATTCAAAAACTCAAACTCTTCAAAAATGAAGAAAATCCATTCGATGTAATCGAAGCCGAAGTAGAAGTTCCAAAGGGAGTCAAAATCTTATCACAAGAACCCTACGTATTAGACGTCCTACACTATTACTTTAAAAATTCTGAAGTATCTTACAAACAAATCACTGATAATGAAATAGTAGACGCAGAAATTATTCTGATGTCTGAAAAATCAATTATCGTAGACATCAATGGAAAGGATAATGCCTACATTGATTTGGGTAAAGAAAAGATAAATCCAGAATCTTTCAAGGTTGGTGATAAAATTAAAGTAAAGGTAAAGAGAGGGGCTAAAGAAGGTAGCATTGAAGCAAGTATTGGAGCAGCATCTACTCAAGCCAAGATAGAAGATCTAGTAGATTCTATCGGCAAGAATTATGCGTTTAAAGCCCAAGTTAAAGAGCTTATAAACGGCGGTTATTATCTTATCATTGATGATATCAAAGTATTTATGCCAGGTTCATTGGCCGGTATGAATAAACTCTACGACTTTGATAGTCTAATCGGAAAGGAGATCATTGTAATGCCGGTAAACTTCTCAAGAGAGAGAAATATTGTAGTAGTTTCGCACAGAGAATATTTGAAAACTCTGGTACCTAATGCAATTGAAAATGTTAACTCTACTATTGATGACTGGAGAGAAGGTACGGTCACCGGTACTTCAGGAGCTGGTATCTTTGTAGAATTCGAAGAATGTTTAACAGGTCTTATCACGGTTGCGGAAATGGAAGAAATCAAATCCAAATTCGAAAAAGGTGAAATCAAACCTGGAGATTCTGTTAGATTTAGAATCAAACAAATCTTGAGTGATACCAAGATTATTCTAACAGAAAAAGAAAGAGAGTACACACCGTGGGATGATATCGAAAAAAGATATAACCCAGAATCTAAGGTTGTTGGAAAAATCACAAAGAAAACTTCATACGGATTCTTTGTAGAAATAGAAAAAGGAATAAGCGGACTTTTACACTCTTCTAACATTAAAAATGAAAATTTTGAAGAAGGTGAATCAATCGAAGTAATTATTTCGAAAATCGATTCAGTAAACAAGAAAATCACGTTAAGAAGAAAGAAATGAAATCAATAGGAGAATCAAGAGTACGTACAGAATTCAATCCAAGTTCTGAGAATGTTGTAGATCAAATAAAACAAAAAACTGCAGAATTAATTAATCTCTGCGAAGAGTTGAAAGAAAAAGATCCTAGACTTGCAGCTATTGCTCAAACCGAATATGAATCTGCTGCTATGTGGGCAGTTAAAGCTGCAACTGCATAAGAATAAAAAATCAGATATGGAAAACCTGGCTTCGGCCAGGTTTTTTTGTTTGGGATATATAAAAAAACTCAAATAGTGTGATTTTTTCAAAAGACGAAACCCTTTACAATACTCTTATATCTTATACTTCAGATTTCTATTCGAAGTTAGAGTATGATGATGTGAAAGCATTGATCGCATCTTCCTTAGACAGAAAAGTTTTTCCAAAAGACTCTTTTCAACTTACTGAAACTTTGATGCATGATTATCTTAGACTATCAAAAAATAGTGCAGGCAAGTATTCGTTGACTACGGGATATTTGAAATATTCTGAAGGTCGCCTCTATCTTTCAAAGGCATTAAAAATGATAGATGAGAATTTTACTACAGAAAAAGATTGCGGATTAAATTTCAGTGTAATGTACTCTTTGTATAATCAACCTGGAACTCCAGATATTTCTAGATTAGATACTCTTAAATTTGTATTAGAATATGATGAAAACATTCCATACTCATACTTCCCAGAAAGAAAAAATGTTCTATATTCAAAATCTATTAAGAACATTCTACCTGGGAGTAAATTTTTTATCGAAAGCGCAGCTAATGTTTCTTCCAGAAACTTTAGTTATCCCTTTCAGCCTTATTTTGCAGTAGATTTTTCTTCTTTAAAGAAAGGAAATCTGACTTTTAGATATATCGGAGGTGAAGATTATCAGAAAAGAGAAGGGATTAGAGAAATTGTAGAATATTCTTCTCTTACTCTATTTGAATGTATCAGACATCCTTATATCAACGAAAAGAATAAAACTGAACTTGAAGAAATTCTAAAAAAGCACCAAGCTATTTCAGACTCTTATGCTTCAGCTACAGATTTTAAAAAGAACTTTCCAGACATTTCATTGCTTGTAAATCTACAATCAGATAAAAGAGTTATTGATACGATGTACCCATACATCAGAGACAAAATCTATAATCTTCTAATAGAATGTAATTTCAAGAAAGGATATTTGAATTACGATTCAGATAACGGTAAATTGCAGATTAAAGATGCTGAAATCAACAATGCATATCTAATCGATAACATCGACATTTTTGATTCAAAAATTGAAGGCACTATATCAAATTGTGATATATTTCAATCCGAAATTAAAGAATCTGAAATTTTTAGATGCAATCTATTTGACAGATCAAAAGCTGTTAATTGCTATCTTTACAATTCTTACGTAAACGGAAACAGCATGGTTACAGAGTCTTCAGTTGAAGGTGATCTAGGTATTTTCTCAGGTAAGATGAAAGATGGAGTTTTCATCTCTGGAAAAATTACTACAAGTGCTAATCTTTCAGAGACTACAAAAGTAATATCATATCAAAAAATAAGTTAAAGCATGGCTAACATGACACCTGAACAAGTTAGATGTACTGATGAATTAGTAAAAATGATTCAGCAAGAAGTTACAGTAGCTTGTCAAATCCCGATTACTATCCCCAAACAGGAGATTCTTAGAATTATTGACAGAGCCAAAAAATGGTTCTATAAAAATTATGAATATTCTGTACAAGAGAAATATTATGCAGTCGATGGAACTGCATTCTCAACTACTGCATTTAGAAAAACAGGTGAAATTTTTATGCCTGAAAGTGTTTTTGCGGTAAATGCAGTTTATCAGATAGGAGAGTTTAGCGGAGAAGACGGTGGATTCGGCGGATACAGTTTTAATGGCCTGGATCCTGACTTTGCTCTTGACAAATGGGTTTATGGAAATATGTATGGATCAGGAATAGGTTCTGAAAATCTAATGTATTATGTTATTAATGCAATGTTCATCGATTTGGCCAGATTCAATCTACAAAATATGATGTCGTACAACTATAACTATCTAAATTACAAATTTAGATTTATGGGACAACTTCCTACAAATACTTGTATCTTCTTAGTTTATGAAAAAATTGATGATTGTGCTCTGTTTTCTGAGGAAATTTTCATTAGATATGTAGTGGCTGAAACTAAACTTCAGCTTGCTAGAATAACAGGTACTTTTAATTTTAATTTGCCAGGAAATATTACTATCAACTATTCAGATATTAGAAGTGAAGCTACCGATGAAATTAATTCTATCAAAGAGGAAATAAAAGGCGATGAAGGTGTAGATTACTTCTTTACTGACTAAAAGAATATAATATCATAATATATAAACTATGCCAGACATTTATACTCGAACAGAAGATATGGTGAATTACCAGCAAGATTTGTTGGAGGTTGATGATGATCTGTCTTTTGTAATTTTACAACTGGAAAACCTCCTATTTACTACACCTAGACAGGTTTTAGGATCTTCGAATTTTGGCATTGATTTAGAAGGATTGCTTTTCAACTTAATGTTGAATGAATCTTACATACAAGGAAGAATAACAACTGCAATTAGCAATTTTTGCCCGTTGCGAGAAACTTATTCAATTGACGTTAAAGTAAATTTTTATCAAGGAGAGACTTCAGACATAGGCGAAGTATTAATAACAATTGACGGCACCAAAGTCTTCTCGGTCTTGGTATAAAAAAATTAGATAAATGAGCTTTTTAAATAAAAATAGAATAAAGGCACTACAGATTTATCAAGATGCTTATAATTATCTTTCGGATATTTATAATCAATCTAGAAATGTGTTTACGCCAGCTTCTCCCTTCGGGCAATTACTTACAGTAACTGCAAATTTAGGTGAGATGATCTTCTTTTATATTGAAGCTGCAATTACTGAGCTAAACATATCCAGAGCCAAAAATATAGAATCTGTGTATGGCTTAGCCAGATTAACAGGGCATAATGCAACTAGAGGAATTTCAGCTGAAGGTAAATTAGGTCTAAAATTAAAAACTGATGCAGCTTCTAATATCACTGGAAATTATCTTTCTATCTTAAATAAGACCAGACTTTCTTGTACTGTTAATGGATTAGAATACTTCTTTGAATTTTATAAAGAAGACTTTGTCATAGATAAAACATCTATAGACATTCACTATGCTAAAATTTTCCAAGGAAAAACAGAGTTTCAGATATTTACTGGAAATGGTCAACCGCTTCAAAGCTTCTCAGTTTCTACTGGTGGTGCTATTGATAACTACATGGTAAAAGTCACTGTAAACGGAAGACTTTATAAAGTTACAGAATCTCTATATGACATGAATCAAAACGAAGAAATGTGTCTAGCCAAAACGGGAATCAATGGTGGTCTAGACATATACTTCGGAAATGGATATTTCGGAGCAATTCCACCGCAAGGAAGTTCTATCCAGATAGAATATGTAAGAACTGCAGGATCGGCTGGAAATATCGGAGGCAGTGATGGTATTGGTTTTCAATTTTTGGACGAAGGAAAGGATGAATTTGGAAATCCGGTAGATCTTACAAGTCTTCTTGATGTTATAATTGTTTCTCCACCTTCGTTTGGTTCTAATACAGAGAATCCAGATTTTACTAGATTGATTGCACCTAAAGCTAGCAAGTCTTTTGTTCTTGCAAATCCCGATGCTTATGTATATTTTCTTAAGAAGTATACTTATTTCTCATTTGTGGATGCATATAATACAAAAGATGATCAGTATATCAATGATGACAATATCATCTACCTTAGTCTTCTACCAGATATAACAAGAAAGCTTACATCAGATTTAGACTATTTTACTCTACCAGAAGAAGAGTTTACTCTTACTCAGAGTGAAAAAGATATGGTCTATGAAATCTTGGATAGAAGCGGTCAAATGTTAATAACTGCAGAAAACAGAATCGTAGATATTGCAATTAAAAAATATGCGATAAGCGTAGTTCTTAGATATTTTGATGATGCAGATAAAAGTGAAATCAGATCAAATATTAGAAAAATCTTAAATGACTATTTCATCAATGTAAAAAGAAGAGATAGAATTCCAAGATCTGATGTAATTTCACTTATAGAAGAAATTACAGGGGTAGACTCTGTGAATGTATTCTTTATATCGGAAGAAAACGAAAAAGCAGTTAGAGATGGATATTATATCGTACCAGTTTATGGATACGATCCAATTACTCAGCAGAGAACTCTGATTGAAAATAAGAAAGTTGTTCTACAGCCAGGTGAAGATCCGTCATTAGGATTAGATGAGTTTGGTGATATTATGATAAATGACAGAGAACTTCCTTTGATAAGAGGAGGTTGGTACGATAGAAACAATAACTATTTTGAAATTTATCCAGATACTGATAAGATGTCATCTTTAAATATCTTCTTCAAAGAAGTTATAAAATCTGATTTGTACAATAAAATTCAACAGCAGAACATGAATCAAATCAGAAGAAAAGCAGTAATGAATAATTCTACTGAAGCAGGTTCAACTCTTTTGAATCAGACAACTCAAAAGAAATTGGAAAATCCTATTTCTAACATTAAAAACGGATTGACTCGATGAATATCATAGAAACAGAAGATCATAACAGAGGAATCAGTGTATATGATGCTACATGGGAAAGTGGTAATCAGTTGAAAAATACTGGTTATGACTATACCAATACTCTTTATAGTAAGAATGCTTCTCCATATTTGTTCAGAAATACTAAAGTAGCTGGATATATTCAGTATCTCAATAACATTATGTTCGAGTATGTGGAAACAGTTAAAAAAATTAGAGTCTATTACAACTACACAGTTAGAAAAGACTACAGAAAAATTAACTAATGAGATATCAACATTTAGCCTTTTTTGATAAGACTGGAAACTCTTTAGATTTATCATACGATTCTACAGATCAAATCTGGAGCGGAATAGTTTTTATTCCGAAAGTTTCTGTTGATCTTTTTGAAGTTTCTCAGATTTACATTCTTGAGCAAATGTATAACTCGAATAATCAGCTTGTATATGGGTTTCCTCATGATTTAGATTCTGCAGATTCTGCAAGTGAAGGGTGGATTATTGAATGGGAAAAAGAAACTCCTACCGAGATATTTCTTTTCTCTTATGACATTGAACAAGAAGCTCCTCTAATTCAAATAGTTGATTATGCTACAGTTTCATTAGACTATGATCCTAATCAATATACTGATAGTGCAGGATATCTGCACACCGATTTAGTTACCAACAGCGCATTGCAAATAAATGCTGCTCTTTCTTCTTCTACTGAAAACATCTTTGTTAGAAAACTATTCATTAAGGATAGAAGTCAGGGTTATACAATAGCAGAAATTCTTTTCTATGGAGAAACTGAAGGTGAAGATGAAAGATTAAAAGTTCTTACTGAAAATATGGGCTATCCTATTTTACCAGGTGATAGCACGATTTTTAGAAATACCGATATCAATGAAAAAGCTGTAGACTTTGTAGAAATAAACAGAAAGAGAAAAGAGGTTATGCTCGAAGGTCATAACATTTTTCCTTATACCGGTTCTTACAAAGCTTTAATAAATGCAATCAAATTCTATGGATATGAAAATATCTATATGAAAGAATATTGGCAAGATCTAGATCCAAATTCTAGAATGTTTGGGAAATACATTCAGACAAATCCTATTCAATTATTACAACCTACAGCTACATTTAATGATCCAAATATTAAAGTACCGAGCAAGTCTTTAAGAAAGACAGGGAAGTTTGGATTGTTCTATTCAATCAATGAAATTCTACCAAATGAGTATGATGATTATGGTTTACCTCTTACTCGTGAAGAATTCTCATATACTCTCGAAGAAGCTCTCATCAAGCTTTATGGCTTAAAGATAAAGCTTCAAAAATACTATCTACCCCTAAACGCAAAGATTGTAGACATTACAGGAGAAGCTGATTATTTCTCCAAGAACTCTATAACTACGCAAATTGAAAAGAATCAAACCTTTTCAATTTTAGCTGGTTTTGATACTGACTTTGAAGTTCTTCCTCATACTGTAGTATTTTTAGATGATTTAAGAACAATTGATGATCTGAACTTTCCGAAATATACACCTTACGATATTCCACAAAATATTGTAATGGGCCCGCTTGGAAATCCAGTACTTGTAGGTTCTTCAACGGTAGGCGGTCAGTATTATATCGGAGCTTCAAGCTTCCTTAATCTAAAAGACAACAACAGTCCATTAGGACCTCCAGTTGATGGAAAAAATTACACATTAGGAGAACTTGCCGATGTCCTATTGGCATATTTTTCTAGATATGCTCCAGGAATTTCTACTGTTCAACAGTTACCCGATAACGAATTGGTTCCTGTCGGTGCTCCAATAGTTCTTAAGAATACAAGCTTTTCTAGTACAACGTGGAATTCTGTAAATTCTAACTGGAATCAGATGGATACAATTTCGGGTTCCGTGATTTTTAGCTGGAATTATGTAGAATATAGAAACTCTGCAGAAATCGAGTGGATTATTTCTAAAGATGCTGATAGTGTTTCTCCTGCTTATTATAATGTAATAAGAGGTACGATTGAAGAATACACTGAAGCTGCGGTAATTCTTCCATATGTCGGAGATTACTATGTAGAAATGAGAATATTCGACTTCTATAACAATATTTCTTCTAGCGTAAAAGAGACTGCAGTTACTGTAAGACCTAGAAACGTTGACTATTGTGGATATTATACCGAAAGAAAGAAAGACTATACTTGGTCATCTGAAGGCACGTATGAAATGGAAGAATATGCATCTAACTGGAATCTTCCATTAGAACCTAATGCTGGAATGAATGAATATCTAATGTCATACGATTCTTTAGATAGAGCAAATTTTGCAACAAATAATTTCTTAAGTGTAATAAACTCTGAAGTATCTACATATCAGGACAGTGGAGAACAAAGTTTTGCAGGTCCTTATTTTTGGAATTATTTGACTAGTGGAAACTGGGAAAAAACTTCTCATTTATGGTGGGATTCTACTGATGTTACAGGAGATACACCCGCATTCTTTGAAATTCTTGAAATACCTACAACACCTCTGATTTTTACAATTGAAAATTCGCAAGGAACTTTTGATCTGTATGTTGATACAGATGTACAGAATCTTACAGATTTTGCGGATTATTTGAATAGTGTAACAGAAGATCCTTTTTCAAGATACATTTACAATCTAGTATTGAGTGAAGATAAAACTATTCAATACATACAAGCTGTATCTAAATACAACTCTGCATCGTACGGAGATTTTATATCGGTAAGCGGTTATCAAGTAGATATGCCATCGGTTGAAATCCTGATTGGAAGAACAGGTCAGAGCAGAATTACTAATCCAACTTGGAATAGTGCAAAACCTATCTATAATGCTAAAGTCTTACCAATGTTTACTTATGTAACATTCAGCTATGATAACTGTGAAATCAAGGGCAAGATAGAAGAAAAGACTACTTGGATATTAAAAAATAACAGTGATCCAAGTTTTAGTGATATATACTTAAACAGCAAATATTTCACTTATATGTTTGACAAGCCCGGTAATTACACCTTGCAATTAAGCATACAAGATAACAATCAAAATAAATACACCAGAGAAAAGAACATTCTCGTAATAAAATAATAAAAAAATGGCTATATCAGTAACCGAAATCCTAGGAACAGACTCTTTAGCAGGGTCTAGAATCGTTATTAATGACAACTTCAACATCTTAGCAGATGAAATTAATAACATCGAAGTATATTTCAACCCGACTGCTGGTTCAATCACAGGCTTGAACAGTTTAACTACTAACACAATTAAGGTTGGTTTATCAACTACAAAACTTGAAATTACTTCAAGTGCTTTCAATATCATAAGTGACATAAGTATTATCGGTACTATAGACTTGGAAGGTAATCTATTAAGAAATAATATAGATCCTGACATCTACAGCGATACAACTTTAGCACCTGGGTATACCGCTAATATTGGAAGTTCAACTGCTGCTCCAGAGTTTTTCTTGTACAAAGTACATAACTCTCTTTCTAGTGCAGTTACTCTTAGTCTTTTTGCTGGAGAGATAGGCCAAGAAATTGTTTTCCAGTACGATAATTCAAATACTGGTGATGTTAACATTATTGAAGGAACTGGTGCAGCGTTTTCTCTAGAAGGGAATGCTTCAACGATTACTCTAAATGGTTTAGGTCAGACTGTACATTTATTCTCAACTACAGACTCTGCAGGTAACCCATTATGGATAATCATCGGCGGTGCTGGATATACACTTTCATAAAAAATAGATAAATGGCTACTACACCAGTTATAAGAACACCACAGGCACAGGGAGGTACATTTTACACTTTTACATCTGCGTCGAGAGACCTTTCGAAAACACTGACTAATGATAATCTCAAGTTTGTATTTTCAAAGTATGTACTTCTAAATTTACCAGACTTTAACAGTCTGGATTTTTCTACGTTTGGAAGTTACAACAATTACATGCAGTTTGATGCTACCGACGGAGCTATTTTTGCTGGTGGTCTAACTTCAGATAGAAATATCGACTGGGCGCAAGGTCTTCAGAACTATGCTATGAATCTAGAAAGTTTAATTCTAGATGATGCAAACTATGATACTACTACAAAACGTAGTGTAGCAGAAAGAGTATTCTTTAAATGGCTTAAAGAAACTGGAGCAATCAGATTTAGAGATGCAAATACTACTTCTGAAGCTAATCCTGCTCTTACTACACCTCGATTCGTAGAAGAAGACGAAAAAACAACCGGAACTGTACAATACAAGAAAGTTGTTCAATATATTGGTGATATTGATGTAATAAACAATGTCGAAAAGGCAGGTGATAGCTACACCGAAATCTATATTTATACTCCTACTCAAGTTGGAAAAACTCCAGTGGTTCTATTTTCAGCTCTCGAAGATTCAAATTATGAATCTTCAATGATTATTCAGGGAAATGGAGAATTCGATTTAGGGAGAAGCGTTTCTTCGGTGCATCCAGAAGGATTGACATTTAGAGCATTTTATGATGTTGATGGGCAAGTAGATTGGACTGATGCAGATGCAGACTGGATGAATGATCCTTACCCTCAAGCTGTAACCAATGCATATTTTACAGAACCTACTACATTTGCAGATTCCGGAAATGCTGACATCAAAAAATATCCAGCAGACTACGATAATCCATCAGGATTTAATGGAGTAGCATATAGAAGATCAAAGCTTGACGGTATAAGTGTGGATTTTAATGCGAATGATTATGCAACAATCGTAAATGATCCTACAATATCTACTATTGCGCAATACAATAGTTCAGATTATTCTTCCAATTTTGAATTTAATGCAGTTCTCGTTTATTATGATCTGTATGATGCCAATGATCAAGAAAATGCAGTAACTAACTTATATGGAATTCTTCTTCTTGACAACATAACACCTACAGTAGAAGGTGGATATGTACAACGATCTCAGAAGTTCAAACCTAATAAAGTTACAGGTGAAAACGGTAATTCTTACGGCTTTAAACTGAATTTGAGATTTGATGCTTCTCTTCTAACTAGAGGTGTAAGTACTATTGTCAATGAGTATAATAACTTCTCGACTGGACAATTTACAGAAGCTGTAGCTCTTTTACAGCAATCTGTGAAATTTTTCGAACAGCAACAAGCTAAATTTTTGGATCTTGAGTCTAAGATCAATACATATTATTCTAGTGCAGTTGATAATAATGCAAGAGTACAAGCTCTTGAAGCCGAGATGGCTGCATTAGAAACTGCATTACAGAATGCTCGTTTAGCATTTTCTAGCAGCACGGCTCTTTTAGATATGATAGCTGCAAATTCAAAGGCAATTTCAGATATTGTAGCTGGAAAGATAAATGTTAATCTTCAATATAATACTGATGTCTTATATGATGGTCCTGGTATTCTATTGGATAAATCAGTTCCGAATAAGATTAAAATCACACAAAAGACTCAGGCATATGTAATTGACGAAGCTTTTGATAAAGATGCAAATCCTATCACAGCAACATCGCCTCTGAGTTTGAATGTTACTTCTCCAGAAGTATATTTCAGATTGACTGATTTTACAAATATGTGTAGAATACATACACAAGATACTGCGCTTGGCGATTTGAAAATTTATATCAATGATTCAGCAGCAGCATTTAAGAAATATCAAACTGTAAAAATAGTTTTCCCAACTGATCTTCAAATAGGTGCAAGAAATATCATAATTTACACAGATGCTTTAAACAGAAAAGGTACTGGTGTATATGGAGTCCAAGTAGGAACTATTTATAATGCCGATATAAACAATAAACCGATTTTTGAGATTATATGTTCTAACGTAGACACTTATAATTTTGAAATCGACATCTTAAGATAAATATAAAGTATGTCAGAGAATTCAATATCCACTCTACTGCCGCAACTGCTAAGACTTTATCAGAACTCTCTGAGTTCTTATGAAGCTATGACAGGAGCAGTAACAGGTAACCAAGAGACTGTAAATATCGATGTGATAGAAAATGATAATACTATCACCAAACTTCCAGTGCCAACATTTGGTTACTTGAAAAGTGAAATTCAAAGACTACAGCAAAATGTAGCCACTCTTACTAATTATAACTCTGCAGCAAATAGTAGTATTTTGCTACCGGATGGTTCTACAAGAAACATCATTCTTCAAAAATTAGAATCGGAAGCACCAGATTTAACTAGTATCAATAGTGTAACATCATTTGGGGTTAGACAAAACTACTTCTTTGATGATTTTATGACTCCTCTTTTGTATGTTAGCTTTGATTTAACAAATCAAGTTTCTGCAAAAACTGAAGAGGCTGTATTAAGTATCTTCTATCTCACAATAGATACTCAAGACAAGCTTAACTATTTCAATTCTGATCTAAAAGGTTCAAGCGTATTAGACTATACAAGCTTCGTATCAACTTTAAAAGACAAAGGTATTGGATATCTAGAAGAAGTTGAAGTAAAAGCTTTATCTCCTAGAAAAAATAGATACTATGGAACTTTTGATGTAAATGATATTTCTACATCAACTACAACCCAGCTTGTAAATGGTGTAAATACGACTGTAATTACGAAGACTTACAGAATGAATAAGCTTACTTATTCGGATTCAGAATCTCCTTTTACAGATACACAAAGTTTAAAAATTGGTGATAGCTTGGTGATTAACCAAGAGCCAATCAGCACTAGATATGAAATATTGAGTGTAGATTCAAGTACGAATTCAGTTACTCTCAAACTCATTGAAGGTAATTCTCCAATCACTATCGGTTCTGCTATCTTTAAAATCTATAAAGAACCGGAAAGTACAGTAACTTTAGATTTAAATGTTGGTTATGGCGAATACTTGGCAGTATTTATCAAGCCCGTTGATCCAGATTCAAGAATTCCTTCTACTAACTGGTCACCAGGTTCTGCATTTTTTACAAATGATTTAACTATCACACTTTCTACGGGCGAAGTAAAGCCTCTGTATAATTATTACAGAGAATACGTTACAGATTTCGGTGCTTTTATCTTAGGTTTGGCTTCAGATAAAATTCCAACTTCTTCACAGGCAATTACTCCAGATTCACCTGTTTTAAGCTCTACTGATTTTAAAGTTGTTCAAGTCAATCAACAAATCACTAATAAAAGAGAGGTTTCTGAAATTGAAGATTTGAATAAACAGAAGAATACACTTTCTTCTGAAATCAAAGAACTTGATAATGCAATTGCTGCAAAAAGAAGCGAAATTGCAAATAAAAATTATAAGAATGCAGTCGAGAGAGATGCAGATAAAAATCAGCTAGACGGTCTTGTAACACAGAGATCGACTAAAGCTGATTTATATTCTTCGATTGTTAAGACTATTGATGCCAAAGCATCTGATGCTGGATTGACAACAGCTGATCCTAAGTTTAGAGTTAGAGGATTTTTCCCTCTACCTACTCCTAAAGTTTCAAATGAAACTGGATCACAGCAAATTGTACAATTCATTACTGAATACCGTTATTTGAACACTGATGGTTCTGCAAATCCGGTAGATACTTTTAATTTCCAAGATGGAAATTCTCAATCAAGTGGAGCATTTACCAACTGGGTAGCAGTAAACGGTCCGGTTAGACCAAGAGTCTATAATTCATCTACTCAAAAATATGAGTGGGCTACTGTTCTAACTCAAGATTCTGATGCAATCAATATTAATCAGATAGATATTCCGATAACCAAAGGAGAACAAGTAGAAATAAGAGTTCGCAGTGTATCGGAAGCGGGTTGGCCTTCTAACCCTGCTCTTTCAGATTACTCAGAATCTGTTATTGTATCATTCCCAGTAGAGATCAATATAGACAATACTCTAAATGATATATTAAAACAGAATCAAGAATCTTTAGCTGCAGTTAGACTTCAAGAAGCTATCGGTGCCAAAGGTATTGATCAACACTTGGCGAGTTCATTTACTGCTAATGAAAAATACTTTGCTCATGATGCTACTGTAATTGCATCTGGATTTGTTTCTAGTAATCAAACTCCGATTGACTTATTTACTAAACTGAATGAGCTACAAAACACTATAGTTAGTCTTCAACAGTTAATAGCTGGAATTGGCGGAGAAATTTCGGTTTCTATACTTGACGAACAGGGAGTAGAGACTCAATTGGTTAAAGATCAATTGAACACATTCTTTGCTGGTTATTATTCCGATGCAGTAAGTGGATTAAGTGTTAAGAAAGGAGCAATTGTAACTAAGACATATTTCATCAATGTGAAGAATGTTAATCAAAATCCTCTTGAATTAATTTCTAAAATCTACGGAAGCTCAGATAGAAAGGTTAGAGAATCTGAAGATCCTTCAGCATCTTCATCAGCTAGTACTATACTTCCTGCTATTTATGAGTATCTAGATAATTTTGATACATACACAAGTTCAGACTCTACATATAATACTCTGTATAAATATGACTTAGTTCCTCTGTTACTTACGAGCCCAGATGTAACTTCTACTGAACCTTATACTCAAGTAAAATCTTTGGCGCCATATCAGTCATCTCAAGTAAAATCTCAATTTATTTACTCTAGATATTATGACGTGGCTGGAGAAGATAAATTTTATCAGAGTACTGAACCTAATACCACTACTCCTATCTACAATTTGGATGATGCTGAAAATTATTGTGGAAGACTTTCTTACGAAACGTCAATAGGAAGTGATTTTATTTTCGGAGGATCTTTTATATATGATCCAAGCTCGGGGAGATGGTTGCCAAGTACTTCATCAACATATTACAATAATGATGATGACACTATAGAATTACATGTATCTCACCCAGCTATTGCAAGACTAAATACGTTTAAGACTTTTTACGAAGGAATAACAAAAGATACGGGTACTGGTAGCGGTACTGGAGTAACCGTACCTTTAGAATCAGATTTATTAACTGCTGGATATGATTTATTTGCGGTTACTGACCAAGTTGATTCAGGTTCTTATCTAGGCAGAAGAGTATTATTTCCAGTTATTAGAAATTCGAAATATGCTTCTCTGTTTGCAGGTAACTCTTTTACAAAATCTCAAAATATGTACATATTTGAAGAGGTTGCGAATATGGGAACTTCTCAAACATATTCAATCGCAGGAAGCCCTAGCTTAACTGATTCTAGTTTACATATCACAAATGCATCTACTAATACTGGTGATGGATTAGGAGGTGTAGATTTTAAAAGAGGTGCTAAAATGTCATTTGAAAGTGATGATCAATATTTGTTAGGAAGAAAAAGTTGTGGTTCATACTTATTCTTATCTACTGATACTCACAGTAGCATATGTGTTGATGGTAAAGCTTCAACTTCTACGAAAAAGATTTTGAATGGCGGTAATAATTCAATTAAAATTCCAGTAGTATTCCAATATAGAATGACTGATTTTTACGGATCTGGTTCGACAGGTGTAGGAAATATAGGAGGTGACTCAACCGGAAGAACAATTAACCTCACTTATACAAAGAGAATAGGTTTTGATATTGTAATTAAAGATGGTACTGTTTATTCTTACGATTTAGAAGTTTCTGCTAAATACAAATCAGATGCTCTAAACTTGAATTCTATACCTTCTGTATCAGTTTCTACTTCTATTGGTGATTTACAATCGGTGATAAAAAATCTATCACCTTCAGTTCCACAGACAATAGGGGCATCTAGCACTAATACGATTTCTACTGGCTAATTTTAGTGGGATATATAAAAAAAGATCCCACTAAATGGCCGATCCTATTTTAGACAAAGCTTCGTTTCAACTAGTTAGAACAAACCCGAAATTAACTACTAATGTTAAATTGGTAGTTGATAGCTCAGATAAGTTGTATCTGGACTCATTCAATGCGAATGTAGATCTCTCAAATAATATCTACAAAGCATTTAATATTGATCCTAATTCATCTTATGAGAAAGACGTGTTCAAATTTTACAGTCAAAGAAATTTACCTTCTTCGATTGCATATTCGCTCTTTCAGAAAAATAATGATATTTCGGTTCTTCCTACATATGATGATCAATATGAAACATTTTATGCAGGTGGAGCTGAATCAATTGCTTCAGATTCATATTCGGAAGATTTAGGAATACT
>JACCDP010327887.1_pt1 | contig 25250 bp, 45 predicted proteins | sample 7445841 | NCBI WGS metagenome assembly JACCDP01 (sample SAMN15323441, study PRJNA562643) | freshwater metagenome | isolation source: river surface water | place: USA:Blue River Watershed | collected 2017-08-17 | reverse complement strand
GTAACAAACCTTCGGTTTTCATCGACTCAGCGATTCGTTTAATACGATTTTGAGATTCGATGTTGTGGAAATCACGATTTACTTCGTGATAACGGAACGTACCCAAATTTGTGGTGTACGTTGATTTAAGATGTTTAGCTGTAGTAGCCATAGTTAATAAGTGTTCAGATTTTTTCCTGTCCCCGATTTAAGTTATAGATAATGAACGAATACAAAGTTATACCATTTTATTTTATATAACAAAATTATTTTTAATTATTTTCTAAAACTCCGTAAATTTTGTCTTTAATTTCTTGATTTACTTTACCGATATTGGTCTCGTAAAACTCGAAAATCGGTTCCCATTCTTGTTTATCCCCATCAGAACTGAAATCAAATCCTTCGATATGGTTCTTCAAAGATATTAAAATAAGTCCAACAACAAAATCATAAGGTTTATGATTGGTTTTACAGAAGGTAAAGTCCGTAACCCCATCAAAGTAAAAGGTTTCGTGGTCTAAACCAAAATTACCATCACCATTAAAACAAATTAATTCATTTGTAAAATCAGGTGAACCTGAACCATCACCACCTCGTAGAACGATGTTGTTAGGTTTCAATCTCAAAATTTGTTGAATGTCAAGTTGAACATTCATCATACCCTCTTTAAAGTTAGAAGGTTCTTTCGTTAAATTCCAATAATGTGTGTACCCCATTTTTTCGTGTTTTTGATTATGATGTAAAGGTATAAACTTAATATGAGACTGCCAAATTTTTTGACAACTTTTTTTAAATTATTTTTTTATCCCTCCCAAATTTGTACACCCCTTAATGTCTTAACACCTAAAATAGATTTAATAGATTTTTTAATTTCTACTAAATTATTTCCTCTGATACTGAATCCAATACCTGAGCTTCCTTTGGGTAAATAAAAATATAGTTTCATATCTGTTTGTTTGATGATGTAAAAGTATAAAGGATATACGAGACTGCCAAATTTATTTTGTTAAAAAGTGTTAAAAGTTTTGCCGGCGAGCTGCACTGTCACAAGTCTAACTGCGTAATACGTCTTGCAGTTGGACTTTCGCCTGGTCCAGCGCATCACCAGCGCAAACTTGCGCGCAAATAAAAAACCCCCACGATTTCTCGTGAGGGTTCGACAGGTTGTCACCAATTGATTTCCTCAAATCAATGTCTTACACCAACGACACAAGGTCTTGGTAAATTTCTCTTTCTCTATTTCCGTAGGTACCAAAGATTTTATTCTCTGTGTTACCACTCTTACCCATAGAGTGAGTAGTATATTTTGTTACACCACTGAACAATCCCCAAAGGTTATCACCCTTCTCTTGAACTTCACCATTCAAGTCCACGTAGAATCTTGATAGTTTGTTTTGAGTAACGGTGGAAATAGAATCTTCTTTACGGAAGTCCACGTTTCTATCAATGTTGAACAACTTACGAATCACGTCATCAACATTCCCTTGACCAATACGAGTTTCAGATAGACGAACAATGTTATCAAACATTTGTCTCTCCACCTGTTCTACCTTATTAATCTCTTGAACGATTTCCTCCACACGAATCTCCAAAGATTTAGTGTGTCTCACTTTGTTCTTCATATCACGATACGCTCCCCAAAATGTATTCTGACAACTAATTGTCTTGGAACTCGGGCCAAATGACAATGATGTAGAACCATCAAAGGAATTGATACCTGTAATGTATCCTTCAATTCTGTCAGTACCCAAACGTAGGTCATCTGATTTTAATTGAACGTACACTTTACCACCACCATTGAACAGACCACCACTATGGATTTCTAATCCTGTCTTGTTGGATACTTTGTAAAGTAGTTCCATCATCTGTTCATTCTGATAAGGTACATACCCACTAGAGTGAATACCCAATACTGTACTATCATCTTCACGGATAATACCAATCTTGTCAGGTATAATAATACCAGAAGATGTCTGTAAATTTTCTGTTCGTACTGACCAATTCAGTTTGGTTTGGTTCAGTAAATCTTGGACTTGATTTTCCATTTTTTGTAAATGTTTAGTTGTTAGTAATTAATATCCGATACAAATGTAATACCCTTATATGAGACCGCCAAATTTTTCTTCATTTATTTTTGTTAAAATCTGTTAAATTTTTCACACTATGTTGCCCCCTAAAAATAAAACCCTTACTGGTATTACATCACAGGGCTCTGAAGAGGTCCAGCCCGGTCCTGAACAAAAGTCTAACTGCGTCATACGGGTGCAGTTGGACTTTCACATAACAGCGCAAGGGCCCAGGCATTTTGGAGCAAACAGCAGCGCAACTGTGCAGCTCTGCAGCATACCCAAGTCTAACTGCGGTAATACGAGTGCAGTTAGACTTTAGGTCCGGGCACTGGGCCCCTGATTTTATCTGGGCACAAAAAAAGGTGGTCGTATGACCACCTCTTAACTTACTAACCAAACACAATTAAACACTAGACTATAACAAAAATATATAACAAATGTTTTACATAGTCAAGTGGACTAACTCATTTTCCATTTCCTCAACATCAAAAGTTATCTCACCATTATCATCAGTAGTAAAGTAAACACCTATGTTAATAATTAAATCTGATAGAAGGTCAGGTCTGTATTCTTTAACATCGGATAGTTTAGCTCGTAACACTTCACTATAAGAACTCATACCCCACATATCAGTTCTAAAATCACCATCGGCGAATGTTTGTATTACGACACCAATCTCTGGACTTGATTCGTCATCGTATCTTTTGAGTAACACATCACCAAGTTGGTATGTAGTACTGGATTCGTTTTCGTAGTCGAAGTGACGATACTTGTTGTGGTCTCTAACTTTTAACATAGTATTAGGATTGAATAGTTCTAAATGTACAATACGTTTCTAATTGGTCTAATGGGATTCGCCCATAGTTGTTGGAACTATAATACCCCTGAAAGGTAAACCTCTGTTTCCATTTGTTGAAGGACTCCATCATTTGTTTCTTTGATGAGTATGTCCATTTGTCGAACTCGATGGTAAATCCATCGGGCGAAAGTACTTGATACTTTTTCTTTGTCATTTTATTTTGAGTTTAGGTAAACAAAAAAAGTGTGAAGGGGATTACTCCCCCCACACAAATTCGATAGGTTCAAGACCATTCAGTTCGTGGTCATCAAACTCCCCGTCTTCCGGTTCGTTGAAGTAACGGAAATGGACATTCATTGTCCCGTCCTCATTCCAATACACACGAACTTCTGTTCGGTGTTCGGAAACGTAGAACTTGTCCAACTTCTCTAACTCCTTCACGAAGTTATCAACGTCCTCGAAATAAACATCTTCGGACTTGTCTTGTCCTTCAACTTCAAAAGTTGAAATGTCCTCACATTGACCATTGTAGTCAAGTGAAAATTCTAAATACTTTTCCATAGTGTATGTCTTTTGATTAGAATGTAAAAGTAATATCTTTATATGAAACTACCAAATTTATTTTTGTTAAAAAGTGTTAAAGTTTTCCACCATCGCAGTTAGACTTGTAGAGTCGGATTTCTGACAACACATCTTGGACAAAAAAAAACCCCGATTTCTCGGGGGACTTCGTTTAACAATATACTTCACCTTTTTCAACTCCGTGAATTTGTAACCAACGGACTCCATAGGATTCAACACATTCCCATAATTTATTGAACCTATCCTTACCCATACCTCTCAATTTTCTAACCTCCACAGGATTGGTTCTCATTAAGTCTCCAATGGTACGGATATTGGTAGTACCTCTAAGGATATTGTGGACGTAGACATTTACCTCCAATTCCCAAGTAGACATACTATCAAACTTAGGGTCAACCGAAACTGAATAGTCAATCTTAGTATTAAGACTTCGGTAGTAGGTATCAATAATACCTTCGTGTTTGGACACAAGTCGGTTATACTTTTGAACCAACTTCATTGACTTTTGGAACTCACTCTCTGATACGTTCATTGTAGATGTTGTTTAGATGACAATACAAATGTATTAAGGATATATGAGAAATACAAATTTTCAGATGTTAATGAATGTTAAATTTTTAACCAGTTCAGGGACCAGGTGAACTGGTGGAAAGTCTAACCGCATCTGTTTAACGTTTTGTTGATTTTGTTAAACACTCGCAGTTGGACTTTGAAAAAATTACAACCTTGTAATTTCTTGGACACAAAAAAACCCTACCATTTCTGATAGGGTTTTCGTAGTAGTGAAGGATGTTACTCCTTCACCAAATCACTTATGGAGTTCTCGGAAGAACCTTTCTCCCAAACGTCCGTGTCCCAATCGTCTCCAACTTGGGTACAAGTTCTGTACTCCACTTTGACGATACCATCGACAATCTCAACCAACCCCTCCGTTCTCTCGTTGATTGGGATAACCCCTTTCTCCACAAGGAACAAGATGATTTGTTCGTACTCCAAAAATTGTTCAGTGTCTTCTGACTGAACGTACTCACACTGACCTTGGAAGTCCACGGAAAATTCGATTTCCACGTTGGTACTCATAGTCTTGGTAATCTCGGATAAGTATGTAGGTGTCATACCGATTGATGTTCAGAAACCTGTCCCCGTAGTAGATGTTTGACAATACAAATGTATTAAGGATATACGAGAAATACAAATCCTACACCAATTATTTTTGTTAAGAAGTGTTAAAATTTTTTAACTCAGATGTTACATCTGTTGGGACGAAAAAAGTCCAACTGCGACCACCCCAATGTAATACCACCCGCAGTTGGACTTGTAAATTCTGACAAGGTTGTCAAATTCTTGGACACAAAAAAAGGGGTGTATTACTACACCCCCTTATCGTTAAACACTCTACACACTATCTTTGTCTGATGTACTTCGTATGGTTAATCGTAATCTCATTGATGTTGTCAATGAACACTTGTCGTGTATTGACCTCTGTCTTTTGAGACTTGATAACCCATTGGTCAAACAAGTTCTTCTCAATCGGGTCGTTGGAGTCAAGTAGGTAGTCCACCTTAACTCTCACGTTCTCGAAAAATTCGTACATAAAGTAGAACTTGTCGTGGTTCTCGTTGTAGGTTACACAACCCACTTCGTCCACTTTTGAACCCACTTTGTTCTCGTGGATTGTCGGAGTACCAAGACCACGTTTTCCGTACTCGTTGGTTTTACGAACCGAATAATCACACAACGGACGGACGTTACCCTTTGTTCTTTTGAACACTCTGTCGTAGTAGGTATTCAAACCCTGACGACCACCTTTGTTCATACGAACCTTAACAATACTATCCAAGTTCACGAATGAACCCTTTTGGATAGTTCTACAAATGTCTACCATTTCTTCGTAGGTAGGGACGATAATTGTCTGATTGACCATAGTAGTTTGATTTTGATGACAATACAAAGGTATAAAGGATATACGAGATTACCAAATTTAATTTGTTAAAAAGTGTTAAAGTTTTTAACCCTCGCAGTTGGACTTGTGTCCCCCACTTAATCCTCATCAACCACATCATATTTCCAATCCACCCTTCTCATAATTTCCTCAACACCCTTATACACTTCCTCATCATTTACCTTATTAAAATCCTCGTCGAATACAAGAACACTTGAAGGTTCACAATAGATTGAGTTACTTTCCTTTTGAATAAGGACGTTGTAAATGACGTTGTTAAATTCAACATCATACCAATTACCAAGTCGATTAAATCTTTTTTCCATAATTGTATTTGTTTGATTGAATGTAAAACTAATACCATTATACGAGACTACCAAATTTAATTTGTTTAAAAAATGTTAAAACCATCTCACCTGTACTGTGGTTGTGAAGTCTAACTGCGACCTGACACCACGACCACCCGCAGTTGGACTTTCGAACTCAGATGGAACACAGACTCAAGTGGACATAAAAAAAGGGAACTTTCGTTCCCCTCTTTTTAAAAGTCGGTGTGGTTGATTTCTCGTTCCATACCCATAAACTTGTGTAGTAACATTGGTACATTACAATCTCTATCGTGTAACCAATTATCCTCGTTGTCGTCGTCGTGATGAAAGGTCTCGATAAACAAAGGTTCTTGTTCGTTACCCTCTTCACTATCGTAACCAATTTCTTGGATTGGAACTGACACGGACATATTAGGTACGTCGTCGAAAAAGGTTATCATTTTCCTTTTGATAAGGTCTTGGACTAAACTCTCCACGATTTCTCTCGTATAGACCTCTTCTAACTCTGTCGGTGTAACCTCGTAACTTATCAAGGTCTTGTTAGAAAATTTCAATTCCAAGTCAATGTGTAGTCGTTTACCCATTGACCAAATTTTGTTTAATGTAGACATAGTAGTTGTGTTTTGATTAGGATACAAATATAAAAGGTATAGTTGACATATCCAAATTTAATTTGTTAAAAAGTGTTAAAGTTTTTAACACCCGCAGTTGAACTTTCGAACTCAGATGGAACACGGACTCGGTTGGACAAAAAAAAAAGGTAGGAGAAACCCCTACCTCTTTATCAAAACTAAAATGAAACCAAAACTCTAAACCTCGTTTAACTTTGGTAATTCCTTACCAATCCCCCACTCCATTAGTTTAAGGAGTAGTGGTAAAACTTGTTGACCTACAAGGTCGGAAATTTGTTCTTGAACTTCCTCGTTGTCAAAGTCCAACTCAACTCCTTCTTCTTGAAGTCTGTCCATTACTTGTTCGATGAAATCGTGGTTTGACATATCCTCAACCATTTGAGTAGTTCTGTCAATGATAAAACCTTTAACAACGTCGGTTACCTTCTTCTGATTTTCTTTGTTCATTTTAAAATGATTTAGGTGAATGATTAAATGACGATACAAATATAAAAGAGATATTTGACATATCCAAATTTATTTTGTTAAAATCTGTTAAAGTTGTACTACATCGCAGTTAGACTTGTATTACCTCTTCTTCACCCTCTGTACTTCTGTATCAAACTTTCCACGTTGGTGATGGTGGTCTTCTCCCAATCTCGTTGTTCGACATTGTATAACCACGTTTCATAATCCCACCATCTATGTGAATGAAGATTATTAAATGATGTTTCACTCATTACTCCTTTGGGTTTACCACCCACAAATAACACTACCAAGTTTAACATATTAGACCTCCTTCTTTAATGTGATTGAATACTCCCTCTCAATGATTGTGTCCACGTGGTCTTGACCTCGGTATCGATTTTGGTGATGTGTCTCTACCACTTGATGTGAACCGACAACAACATACCCTTCGTCTTGATACTTTTTGATTTTCTCGTTGAGTCCGTGTGTCGTATGATGACTGATTATTAATGTGTCTGACATTGTGTTTAGATTTAGTGGTACAAAGTAAAAAAATATAATTGGAATAACCTAATACTATCTGTTAAAAGTTTGTTAAATGAGGAACACTCGCAGTTAGACTTGTGTCCCCCACTCCTCGTCCACTAAACTTCGAACGGGAGATTGGTATTCAGAATGGTATGACCCTCACTTTTGAGTTTGTCACAATACGTTCTCAATTTGAATACTCCCACTTGGGTTTTCAAAATCTCACTAATGGGTAATGGGTTCCCATTTACTTTGAACGAACTGATTTGGTAATGGTATTTCGTACCAAAACAAATTCCTTTTTCATAGTTCTTCTCCATCTTCTTGTCTTCTTTCTTCTCTAACCACTCTTCGAATATCCTATCCACCACGTTCTCTAAGTCACTCTTGATTGTGAACTCTTCGTGTCCTTCAATCTTGTACTTGATGTCGGGTAGTGTCTTACAATACTCTTCCATCTCTCTGAACTTATCTTTGGTTTCTACACTAATCCATTGACAATGTGTATTACCACCACGTCCTTCGTTGGAACAAAACCCTACCTTCTTGTTGTCGAAGTAGATGTCTGACTGAAAACAATTTGTCTCTTCGGAGTTCCACTCCGAGAACTTGATGTTCTTTAATTTAACTCTGTCCATTGTAGTATTTTGTTTGATTATGATGTAAAAGTATAAAAGATATATGAGAATTCCAAATTTAATTTTGTTAAAATCTGTTAAAGTTTTCTGATGATGAACTTCTTGAAGACGACCCCGAAAAGTCTAACTGCACCTGTGTCGTTGACCGCAGTTGGACTTCCCGACTCAGATGGAACCTCGACTCCGTTGGGAATAAAAAAACCCCGAACATTGTCCGAGGTTTTTACTTTACCCTTAACCTATTTACCAACTATTCTTCTTCTACTTCTTCGGTGTGGTCAATCAACACTCGTAGTAGATTATCGTAGTCACCACTCATACACTTTGTGAGGACTTCATTAATCTCGTCTTTTGTCCAACCTTGTTTTTTTCCATTAGATGAAAAGTGTCCCATTAGGGAGAAAGAGTTTCCGTCAAGTCCAACCAAGTTCATCTTGACTTTCTTACCGAGGGTGTTAGTAGTTGTAACCATTGTAGTATGTTATTTGATTATGATGTAAAGGTATAAAGAACATACGAGAATTCCAAATTTATTTTGTTAAAATCTGTTAAAGTTTTTTGACCGCAGTTAGACTTTTCTTCACCACCTGTCCCCAACACATTCTTCTTGAAAACAAAAAACCCCCGACTTTCATCGAGGGTTTCATTTAAGGTTACTGACAACAAAGTTCCCAACTTTCTAATTGTTCGACTGATTCATCGACCAATCCTAATTGTTCACTAATGAAGTTACCTAATAATTTTAAGTTTTCTTCATTACGGAAGTCACCCGTACCAATTTCATTTACAATGTCTCTTGGTGTTAGTCCTAATACTCGACTACAAAACTTTACGTCTTGTCCTAAGTAAAAGTTCCTTACTCCGTTGTCTGTTTCGACAATCAAGTTCCAATCGTGACCGAAGTCACCTCGTGGTGTTACTACTACTCTACTTTCCATTTGTTTGTGTTTTAGTGTGAATGATTAATTACAATACAAATATAAAAGTAATATCTGAATCTACCAAATTTATTTTTGTTAAAAAGTGTTAAAGTTTTTTCACCAATCAGGGACCAGGTGAACTGGTGAAAAGTTCAACTGCGGGCGCAGTTAGACTTCCTACCAGGACCCGTCCCAACAGTCGTTGTTGAAAATAAAAAACCCTACCATTTCTGATAGGGTTTCTGATTAGAACGTTGTTGGTTTCGGTATCTTCTTGTTCTTGTGGGTGAAGTACTTGTAAGGTACATACCACAATGTTAAAGTGTAAATCCAAAAGACCACTACTGACCAACTTGGTAAGATTGGACTTTCGGGAGTAACTCCACTGATAACATTTAGTAACATCGTAAATGTGAATACCAAAAACAAATAGATTAAAACCGAATAGAGAATTTGAATTTTTTTCATTGTATAAGTGTTTTGATTAGGATACAAATATAAAACACATATTTGGATATTCCAAATTTATTTTCATAAAAAATTGTTAAAGAGTGTTAACGTCGCAGTTGGACTTTCCATCGGCGCTGTTCTCAAGATTCTTCAGACAAAAAAAAAGGTAGGAAAAATTCCTACCTCTTTCAAAACTAAAAATGAAAAAAACAAAGTGAACTCTATAATAAATTACTGAACCTACCACTCATCGTTATGTCATCACCCATCTTATACAACTCCACATCAACCTCTTCACCCAATCCATCTTCACCAACATACATATTACGTTTGATTTCGTAGGTAATTTGTCTTGAACCATTTTCAGTATCGAAAGTCATTAGAAGTATTTCGGTCTTTGGTAACTTTCGGTAGTCCTCAATGTCATCACCCTTACTTCCTTTATACATCCAACTTTCACCATTGAAATTTACACATACCAAGTTTTTGTTTTTTTGTCTTAGGGTTTTCTTAACCTTTTCAACCAATACGTCCCGTACAAAGTCTTTACCCTCATTGAACATCAGTACATCGGGAACTTCCAATATCATTACCTCACCCTTGTTGTCTTCTGTCTTACAAAGAAATGTAAAGAACGGAGATATACCCTTTTGTTCTTTAAACATACCCAACACTTTCTTTTCGTGGTGTTCTATAAAATGTGTTACTATATCCATCGTTCTATATTTTAGTAGTACAAAGTAAAACAATATAATTCACATATCCAAATTTTGAGACAACTATTTTCAAACTTTTTTTAACGTAGTACAATATCCAACAGACCATCGTCGTTCTGTCGTCCAACAAAAGTCTAACTGCATTTGTGTTGTGGTCGCAGTTGGACTTTATCTGGCGCCAGGGAAAAAACCAGAAGAGTAAACTGGTAAATAAAAAACCCCCACATTTCTGTGAGGGTTTCCAACTCGTTGTGTCAACTCTAATTCAAGTTGAAGTTGAACTTAAACTCGGGTTCAGGTTCAGGTTCGGGTGTCTTTTCAAACATTGACTTAATCATTGACAACATAAACAAGGATTTGATTTTGTCTTCTTCCTCATCAATGTTCATCTCGGAAAGTGGGTGTTCGATTCCGTTGATAATACAAAGTGTTTTGATTCGACCGATTACCAATTTCAACAACATTTTGTAGTCGTCTTGGTGGTCGTCGTCCAAAGTCCAACCCATTGTCAACATTGAGAACGTGTGTTCCAACAATCCAAAATTTTCAGTAGTTGAAATGTTCTCAATCAAAGTTTGTTTTTCGTTTTGTAAACTCATTTTCTTTGTGTTTAGTGTGAATGATTAATTACAATACAAATATAAAAGACATATTTCACATATCCTAATTTTCGTAGTTAAAACTTTGTTAAGAAGTGTTAAAATTTTTTCACCTGTACTGTGGTTGTGAAGTCTAACTGCACTCGGGTTTGTTATACATCGCAGTTGGACTTTGTTCCCTCACCTGTGTGGACTCGGTTGGTCAAAAAAAAACCACCCCTTTCGGAGTGGTCTCACTTTACTAACCCACACAAACACTAAAACATTCCCATTTTCGATAGTAGTTGTACTTCGTAAATGTCCATAAACTTCACATTCTTTTTCACTTCCTCGATAGTCAAGGTCGTGTCGATACTCTCACCCGTTTCGTGGTCGATACCAAGAATTAATCCGTTACCACTAAGTGGTTGTGGATAAGTCTTGTAGTGGAAGAACTTCGAATGAGGTGTTAAATTAAACAACCCATTGTCGTCCACATACACATCATTTTCTTCGTGGATTTGAACACAATCAAACGTATCACATTTGATTTGGTCATAGATGGATTGAAGGGTGTCATCAATTTCCACCTCTTTGATTTCACGTTTTTCAACGTCGATTAAAATTCCTTTTTTCATTGTAGTTGTGTTTTTGATTACAATACAAATGTATAACACTAATATGAGAATACCAAATTTAATTTGTTAAAAAGTGTTAAAATTTTTTTAACTCAGGAACCGGTCCTGACGGTGATGTGTGAAGTCTAACTGCACTCTTGTTTAATCTTTTTCCCTTTTCGTTAAACAACCGCAGTTGGACTTTTCCCGACACCAGGGGAAAATCCGGAAGAGTAATTCTTGGACAAAAAAAAATCCCCCGATTTCTCGGAGGACTTTGGTTACCACTCTACCACTCTAATTCGTTTGTTCGGGTCTTCGTCCCATTCAGTTTCGACACCACAACTTCGTAGTATCCGTTGAATTTCGTGACCATCTCCACTCCAACAAAGATAGAAAGGTCGATGTCTAACTTTGTCTTCGTTGTCTTGGTTGTGGTAGAACACCACCTTCTCACCCTTGTCTTCAGGTACCTCACTCCAACCACAAGTTTGACAACAAGTGTGGTTTTGTTTAGACCAATACCCGTGTTTACGTAGTTCACGGAAACCCTTTGTTAAATTGTAATGATTCATTGTGTATGTGAGTTTGATTACAATACAAATATATAAAAGACATATGAGAATACCAAATTTATTTTTGTTAAGAAGTGTTAAAGTTTTTTCACCGTCTGTGGACGAACAAAGTTCAACTGCAGTCGAAGATAAATGTTACCACATCGCAGTTGGACTTTCCATCGGCGCTGTTCCTCCAACATCTTCTTCTCGGACATAAAAAAACCCCACCCTTTCGGGTGAGGTCTTCGTCGTTAAACACACCACACTAATCACATATCATAACAAAATGTTCCCACAAACCAATAAGTGAAAACAATGAAACCCATAATCAGTACCATACCAATTAAAGATTCCCAAAAATCTTTTCTGTCTTCTTTGTAGTGTTCTACAATTAATTGAATCATTTCTTTCATAACATTAGTATTTGATTGATGATGTAAAGGTAATATCTTAATATGAGAAATCCAAATTTTATTTGTTAAAAAGTGTTAAACTATTACACCATCGCAGTTGGACTTGTCATCACCATTCCTCCCCCAAAATTATGAGGTTAGATATTGTTTGTCTTTTTTGAACTTCAAGTGTCTACATTCGTCCATAGTCAAACCCACAAATTCACTTGGGGTAAAACTAATTTCATCGGGGTAGTAGTCGAATAAAAATTCTTCAACTCCATTCTCCAACGTAACGTACACCTTTGGTAAAGGGTCGAACAAACTCTTAGGTTGTTCAGTGATTCTTGAATTGATTACTTTCATAACATTAGTATTTGATTGTGATGTAAAGGTAATACCATTATACGAGAATTCCAAATTTATTTTGTTAAGAAGTGTTAAAGTTGTAATACCACTCAGGAGATGTTCCTGACGGTTCGGGAGGAAAGTTCAACTGCAACTACCTCATTTGTAATACCACATCGCAGTTAGACTTGTGAGTTCTCTAATTTTTTTCAAGAAGTTCGGGTCATAAAAAAACCCCACCGAATTGGTGAGGTTTGTAATACCATTTAGAAGTTTAACCACAAGGGTAGAATAATCTAATACCTTCCCTTCGTGAGTATTCCTTCGAGAGTTCCAATCCACGTTCTCTGTCAGTTGGGTTTACTAAGATGTAAACGTGTTGACAAAAGACATTAGAACTTTGTGTAACAAATTGTTTGAATCGGATTCGATTTTGTTTTAGGATTTTCTTAAATCCTTCCAATTCCGATTTTACAACGTGAGTTGGACAAGGACTATCTTCCCAACCACCTGTGTGGTTACAACCACCAATTCCGTTTACTGGTTCGGAGTAACCTCTCCAACCATCCGTACTTACCCATTTTGATTTTGTTGAAATGTAGTTTGACATTACTTTACAAGTTTAAGAGTTGTGAATAATTTAGTTACGAGTTCTTTACCTACGAGGTAGATAACATAAAGTATTGTGGAATAGAATAACACCACACACCCACTCCAAAAAAGGAATAGGATTTGTTCGTGGGTTTCCATACTTTTTACAATACTTACGACCGAATCAAAGGATTGACCGAAAATTGAATTAAATAGATTTTTCATTTGTGTGTTTTTTGTGTGTGATTAAATAACAATACAAATATAAAAGACATATTCGACATATCCAAATTTATTTCGTTAAAAAAGTGTTAAGAGATGTTAATTTTTTTTATGGAGAAATTCGGATTATACGTCAGGGTACAAGTTCAACTGCGACCATACCACATTTTACATTCAGATGCAGTTAGACTTCCCATCACCTGAAGGAACACGGATTCAAGTGGACATAAAAAAACCCTACCATTACTGGTAGGGTTTCAAATTGACTTACCGACTTAGAAAGTGGTAGGTCTCTTTTTATTTGGGGGGAACTCAAACCAACCTATTGAGTAGAACAACATTCCAATGAGTAACATTGTGAACGTGTACCAATTCACAAGGAACTCCGAGATAACCTTGTATTGATAAAATTCTTCTTCGGTTCGATAATCCGACATCAACATTGTAAGGATTACACAAATTGGGAACACCGACATTAAGATGATTCCGACTGACTGAACTCTTGATTGAAACTTTGTCATTGTATGTGTGTTTGATTGTGATGTAAAAGTAATATGTTTATATGAGAACACCAAATTTATTTTGTTAAGAGATGTTAAAGTTTTCTGAAGAACCCGACACCTTCGTCCTTCGGAAAAGTTCAACTGCGACCATATCACATTTTACATTCGGGTGCAGTTAGACTTTGTCTCCACGTCTTCCGACAACACATCTTGGACAAAAAAAAATCCACCCCTTTCGGAGTGGACTTGGTTTTTCGGAGGATTCACTTAGTGTGAAAACTTTCTTTGTACCTTATTAAAAAGGATTCTAAAAAATCTTTCAAATTCACTTTCGTGTAAATGTTTACATACACCGATTGGTTCCATATTGAACTTGGGATTGTTACCACCAAAGTACTTGGTTGGTTCTTGGTATTGTCTACCGACATTGTACTTCGACACCCATTCGTTAAATGTTAAATCCGATTTGAACGTACTTAACTTCACTCGTAGTTTGTTTGGTTCTTGATTCTCCATAGTGTTTGTGTTTTGATTACATACAAAGTAAAACAATATAATTCACATATCCAAATTTCTGACCAACTTTTTTTTAAAAAATTTAAAAGTTCAACTGCGACCATAGTCCTATCCGTAATACCAAAATCGCAGTTGGACTTTCAATCACCACCTGTCCCCAACAATTTCTTGGACAAAAAAAAGTGGGAGTTACCCCACTTTCATTCTAAGTTCGATTTCGTTTTGGATTTGTTTCCAATACTTCTTTAACATCTTCCCACATTTCTCTAAGTGGACACCACTTAAATGTCTACCACCTAATACCCACTTGGAACAATAGGTTAGATACCTCACATCACTACTATTGAAACCGATTCCGTTTTCGTACTTTGTGGTTACGTTCTCTTTTTCGTCTTGGGTTTGTCGATTGTATAACACCACCAAACTTCTCTCAATCCACTTGGGATTGTTTTGTAACTGATATTGAATTTGTTCTTTAGTGTACATAGTGTATTACCATTTGATTACCCTACAAAATAAAACAATATAATCGACATATCCAAATAAAATAACAAAAACTTTTCCACAACTTGTAATACCAAAATCTTGAGAACGGTCCTTCAGACAAGTCCAACTGCATCCATATCTCATATCGGAATATGTAATACCACATCGCAGTTAGACTTCCAAACTCAGATGGAACACGGACTCGGTAGTGTAAGACAAAAAAAAAGGGGGGAACTTTCGTTCCACCCTTTTCGGTCATCAATCAATCTAACTACACTAACTCTCTAACATATTTCGTTCCACCGATACTGATTTCAAGAATGTTATCAAGGTTACATACTTGGAAATTCAAAGTGTTTTCCGTTCCTTGATTTTCGTAGTTTGACTTTTCCTTTTGGTATTGTTCAAACAACTCCTTACCGATTACATCATCTTGGAAAAGGAACTCTTGTTCAAGGGTACTATCCAACTGATACTGATAACGGAAGTACAACTTTGAGTGGGTTTTCTTATCCGTTACCAAACCCTTACTTACCACCTCAAACCAATTCTCTTGACCTTCGAAGTTACCCTCCAACCCTTCGTTCTCTCTCCTTCTATTCACTCCGTTCACATAGTCAAACCCCGTTACAATTTTGTACTTACGGGAGTGGTTAATGATACCTTCATCATAATAAGGGTTACGAGTAGGGTTAGGGTTTTTTCTCTTTTTTCCGTTTTCATCAATTACCCAATAATCAAGGTATTGATTCATTTGTACGGGAACTTTTGAACGGAACGAAGTAATAGTAGGGTTATTCACATTTGATAAAATTTCCCCAATGTAAGATACCCAAACTTGATTTTCGATTGATACTTGATTTTGACTTTTCATTTTGTGTGTGTGTTTGATTATGATGTAAAAGTAATATGTTTATATGAGATTTCCAAATTTGAGTAGTTAAAAAAGTGTTAAAGAATGTTAATTTTTTTAACCCCTTTCCTTTCCCTCAATTCGATAAACAAATATCAACATTATATTTGAAACTACCAAATAAAGTTATCCACATAGTTTTCCACCACGACCACGACAGAAGGGTTTGGAAGTCCAACTGCGACCAACCATATATTTTACCCCAACCGCAGTTGGACTTTGGTAGGGACCAGGGAAAAATTTGGTTCTTGTAAAATCTTGTTGTGTATTTGTATTGTTAAATGCAGTTAGACTTCTCAACTCTGACGGGAAAAATTTGGTTGTTCTAAATTCTTGTTGTGTATTTGTATGGACAAAAAAAAGAGGAACTTTCGTTCCTCCTTTCATTTACCAACTTCGTGGTATTCGGTATAGGTCTAAGACATCTTCAAGTTCTTGGAGGGTTTTTTTCCCAAAGTCTCTCCATTTCATAAAGTCCGAGATTTCCATTTTACCAAGTTCGTTTAGGTATTTGACATCGTGGTTTTTCAAGAGGTTGTAAAGTCTTGTACTAATGTCGACCTTGTCGATGTGGATTTTCTTGACCTTACTCTTGTTAGTTTGTTGGAGTAGGTACTCATTTACAATACGAACGGATTCAAGGTATTGTCTTTCGGTAATAAGGGTTGGTCTCTTGTACATAGTAGTATGTGTTTTAGTTTGACAATTCAAAGTACGTAAATAATAATGAATAATCCTAATACATTGATAAAAACTTTATGTTAAAATCCGTTAACGACCCGAAGGTTCACCTCCCCCCACAAGTTTAACTGCGACCCCCTCTATACCCCTACCTACCCCGTAGATACCCCCTCCCCCCTCCCGTATCCCCCCTTATATAAGGGGTTTTTGGGTGTCTGAATAGGGGGGACAATGCCGCAACAGAAATTTTTCCGGGAATTTTTTCCATAATACGGACTATATGGTCATTTCTAAAATAAAAATTTTCCAGTAAAAACCCATAAATCGAAAATATCTTCCACTATAATAAAAAAAATTTCTGGAATTTTTTAGAAAATACTTATCTTTGTAAAAACATTATATCCTATGTCAAAAACTGTATCTGTACGTCCTCATAACTTCTCAAGAATCGTGAAGACAAAAAATGGTCCCGTGGTTAAGTCCTGTATTCGAAAAGGTTCCACACGAACGGTAAAGAAAAGAGCTTAATGAGAAACCCACAGAAATGTGGGTTTTTTTTATTTCATATCCTACTATTTATATCTTAAAGAACTATATCAATGGAAAATTTAAACGAACAACTATCTCGAATTAAATCAATGATGAAAATGGTTAATGAGGGAGAATATACCAATGAGAACTTGGGAATGCTTGCAAGAATTGCGGCACCGATGGCAGCATCTTATATCGGTTCAAAGATGGCAGATACCAATGAGGAAGATGTAAATGAATTGAATGGATATATTGGAGGAGATGCTCCTGAGAAGATTGACGGACCATTTTTGAAAGAGATTGACCCAAGTGTTTATGAGGACGTATCATATATTGAATCAACTAAAGCAATTATTATGTTGATGCGTTTGTTCCGTAGCGACCTAATTTCAAAAAACGCCTATGACGAAGTATATAAACCATTGAATGAAATTAATAAAATTCTCAAGGGAGAATATTGGGATAAACAAAAAGACCTACCATTCTAATTAGGTTTTAAAGATAACCTGGGTTTGAAGACCCAGCTTAGGACCGGGATAGTTACTACCCCGATTTTGGGATATGATGTTCGCTACTCATATCCCTTTTTTATTGTATTTATATCATATGAAAATCATCCTAACAGAATTCCAACTCAAAAAGATTATTGACGGTGAAATTGACGAGAAATCACGTTCATTCGCCTTCACCAGAAAGAAACGTCTGTTTCCCGAGCCGGCAAAGAAATATGCCAAAAATAGATTCAGATTCGCCGATAGGGAACTCGAAGAACAAGGATGGACGGACCCGGTGAAAGCCGCCTCAGGTCCACAGAAATGTGACATTACAAAAGGTCAAGGTGGTGATAACTATGGTAAAGAATTAAGACAGCTCGAGAAAGACGCCGCAAGACAAGATAAGATTGACACAAAACAACGTGAGACCGAGAATAAGAACTTCTTATCCTTATCACACGATAGAGATAGTTATCCTTTAGATAAACAAACCAGAAAACAATATATGTTGCAGTATCAGGAATTTATGAATACAAATCCTGGTGTTCTATCTGATGGGGATGGGTATAATTCACAACAGAAATATGCTGCGGTGAGCAAAGCCCTTGACTTCATAAAAAACGTACCACAAATCTCCTACACCAAAAACCTAAGAACAACCTTTGGGTTGAACCCACAAAGTACCATTAAAGATGTGGTTAATGTGGTTGATAAAATGGGAGGATGGTCGTCATTTATAAATTGGTTTAACTCAGGTGGACCACAAATTAAAAAGTAAAACAATGGCAAGAAGAAAGAAAAGACTCCCTAAACAAAAGAGTGTTAAATCAGTTAAGAAAAACATTGAACGTGTAAAAAAGAACAATGAAATCCTTAAAAAGTATATGTCTGAATATTCTAACGTATAGTGCGGCAATTGCATTGTTCGTTTGTGTTTTTCCAGTTCTATTACTAAAAACTCTGTTCACCTCCTTTTGGAAAGTGTTCGGAGCCGGGATTGTGGGGTTCTTTATCTTGGCGTGTTTTAATTTTTCGATTGGTGAATGTTTGGCGGGCGCCGGGACCGTCGGTTTCTTTGTGAACCTTTATTGGACATATAAAAACGAACATAAAGATTAAATCCCATTCTTAATAAGGGGTTTTTTATTTCGTATTTATTTGATATATTTTTAGTAATGAAATTTGCAATTAGTTCCCATAGGGATTATTTTAACTTTACAGAAGAGAAGATTATAAAATCATTGTCCGACGCCGGAATCGGCTTTAACGACATTTACTTTTTTATTGGGGGATATGATATAAACGAACCATATAAGAAGTTGGGGGGTGATTATCATAGATACTCCTGTCCACATAATTCCATTGATTTTACAGGACTTGTGTCCGTCGTTGATTTGAATATCGAATCAGACCATTGGTTCCTATTACACGACACCTGTTACGTCGGCCCTGAGTTCTATAATTCGATTAAATCGTATGATTATATGGATAAGGACTATGTGTCACTCACAAACGATTTAAGTATGAATATGGGGTCATATAAGTGGGAGTTCATACAACAGAACCGAGATAGGATATTATCATATAAAAACATTAGTGATGAGACTCAGGAGTTTAAGAAAAAACTAATACACGAAGAAGATATTTTTTTTAGACCGCGAGTGTATTGCTATAACAATAAACCAAGACAGACAACAGGACCAACCGATTATTACAACAATCAAACAGAAAGAATCGTTGAATATTTCCCCGATATTGATTTGTATAAAGTAAAAGCCAATTGGAGTCTAAAATCTATTTATACAAACAAACCTTAATAATGAATAAAATCGACACATCAATATACGATAACTTAGAATTACTACCAGAAGATACACGAGGATGGAATGGTGACCACAATTTCTTTCACAAAATAATTGATGATGTTAAACCATCACTCATTGTGGAAGTCGGCACGTGGAAAGGATTATCGGCAATCAATATGGGAAAACATATTCTCCTTAAACAAATGGAGACAAAAATAATCTGTATTGATACGTGGCTCGGTGCTATTGAATTTTGGGATAGTCTTGCCAGTACTAAAGAAAGAAATCTTTTGCTTAAAAATGGCTACCCACAAATATATTATCAGTTCTTGTCCAATGTGGTTCATAATGGTCTGCAAGATGTTATTCTACCTTTCCCAAATACCTCCGATAATGGATTTAGATATCTCTTGGCTAAAAACTTAATACCTGACCTCATCTATATTGATGCATCACACGAAGAAGAAGACGTATACAGAGATGTAAAAAACTATTATTCGGTATTGAAAAAAGGTGGTGTAATATTTGGAGATGATTATGGTAATTGGAAGGGTGTAAAAGATGCAATTGGTAGATTTAAACAAGACAATAACATAAATTACGAAGTGATTGATGGTAATTTTTGGGTTATTAAAAAACCTTGATATTTATTGATATGAACATCGTACTTACAGAAAGACAAATGGAGAACGTCATCAGTGAATTATTTGATGGCGGTGCAGAACCGAAACCTGAAAAATTATCCGAAAAACACTATGATGAGTTTGTTAGACTTTTCCATAGACTGAAAGAATTAAAAGATATCGGAATAATTAAACCAGAAGAATTCGGTTCCATTCAAGTACCGATGTTTGATATATTAATGAGAATTAAGGCCGATGTTCCGAATTTTTATCATCAATCCGGTGCTTTCAATCAAAAAGAAGATTAAACCTCCACTACGGAGGTTTTTTTATGTATATTTATTTGTAATACCAAATATTTATATATAATGAAACTAATTGAGTTATTATCCGAGTCAGAACAGAAAGATAAAAAATTCTGTGAATTTGCGGAAAAACGTTTGGGTGGGGCAACCAAGATTGCTGATTCCGCCAAAGAGAAGGGTGGTCCTGCAATGTTAACCTATCACCACTTCGTTGTTAAATTACCATACTATAAAAAAGCTGCTAATGGTAATTTTGATTTAGAACAAACCAAGAAAGAATATAAAGAGTGTTTAGATAAACTCTGTGAATTAGAAACCAATTTAAACCAAGTTGAGTTCCAAAGACTTGTTGGAAAAATTGAGGTTTTGGGTGAGCTAATCATTAAGAACAAGTAATCCACTATGAAATTTTTATCATTATTTGAAAATACTGAACAGTTTGATGAAGTCTTATTAGACCAACATTCATATGAAAGGTCCTTAGAAAGATTTCTAAGACAAGATGTATTTCCATTAATGTTAAAAACCAAAAAAATGGCTCCTGACGAATTTCAAAAAGTAGGGAATTATTTTTTAAGTGATAAAGAAAGAGCGAAGATTTTAGAAAAGGTAAATGACGTGTTTCAATTCCAATTACCTATGGATAAAACCTACGGAGTTGAGTTTCATAGATTTGATGTTTTGGATAACAATAACGTTCAATATTCAAACGCAGATTTAAGACTACAGACATTAAGTAAAGTTGTTAAAGATGACGGTAGATTATACATCGCCAACAGAGAAGACGCTAAACGTAGTGTTGGTGACACATTATTTGGGATTGTGAGGGATAACGTCATTAAAACTTTCTATCTTAATAGAAGTCACTCAATGAGTGCTGAAAAACACGGACTTGACGAAATCATATCAGCGGATATGGTTGCGGTAATCTCAGGATTCAAAAAAGAAAAGGGTCCGTGGAAGTTTACTTAAAAAATATTTTTATAGAAAGATAGAATCCTATCAAACATATTCGGTTTACCTGTCGAATACTTTTCCTTAATATTTTCTTTCATTAATTTAAATAATTCATTGTGTCCATTTTCTGAATAGTGATGGTCGTTTATAACTGAACCGGTTTCTGTTATAATCGTTTCAAATTGTTTTATGGGTGTTAGAATGTTTCTTAATTCATCTAACGTTTCATTTCCCGACACCTCATACGGAAAATCCCAAGTCCAAAAAACAATGTGATTATTTGGGCAAATTTTCTTTATAATTTTAATATACTCTAATATCTCATTGTAGAATACGTTTTTGTGTATTCTATTTATTTTCATTTCTTCTAACGTTGTCTGTGATAATAAACCTTCGACCGGTTCAACATTCTCAGTTGTTACGATGTCCCAAAAATCACCATCAATAGAAGCCGTTCTAAACCTTGCAATCGATGTCCAGTTTACAATGATAACATCTTCTTTACCTATCTTATCAGACGAATCAATAAATTGTTTTAATATCGTTGCGTTCGATACTCCTGCCTTTGATTTATTTTTTACTTTGTATCCAAAATCAGTTTCTAACAAATCAATATAATTTTTAGGAACATATCCTTTGTAATTCACATACTCCTCAAAAGATTTATACTTCATTGATAATGAATCAAACCCTTCACTATATGAATCACCGAAAACCCACAATGTTTGTTTTAACCTATCACTAAGTTCTTTTATCAAACATTCACCAAGTGCTTTATGACCGAGTACACCGGGGTGAGTATCTGTAACAACAAAATCCGAATCATCACATACGTTTAATTTTCTATTGGTTGTGAATGGACTAACACCATATTCACCTTCTAAAATTAATTGTCTTTTACGATTTATCTTATTCCATATATCTTGGTAATTTGATTGGACGCCCGGCATTTCAAGGATATAATAATATTCAATGTTTAGTGATTCTAAAAATGAAATTAATCCCATAAACTCGTCGGCGATTTTACTTTCAAACACAATCGGGTCTTGGTGATTTTCGTAATGTGTTTTTAAGTACTTACCTAACTCTTCGTACTTTTCATTTGTGTACATTCTATCAGTACCCGACCAACTATCTGTTGCGTCAACACTATCTAATTTACCTGTTTGAAGATTATACTTTGGATTAACCACTAAATAATCTTTAATCTCATTTGAGAATAATTCAGTTCTGTGTGCTGCGTTGTTTACTTGAAGAATAAACAAAGTTCTTTTTGCCTCCTCAATACCAATGTCTCTGATAAATTCGTAAGTTCTTCTAATTAGTCTCGGTGAACCACTACCAGATTTTGCATCGTTGATTACAGGACAATCAAAAAATTTACCGAGATGATACGGGTATGTTAAATCCTTTTCGTGTTTGTATTCAATGTTATATTTTTGTTTATACTTGTCTTTAACTCCTTGGTCCTCTAATCCGCTACCAGCGGTTAAAGAACATCCATTAACGTAAATTCTTTTAAATCTTTTAATCATAATTAAAAAGGTGTTGCTACCCCTCGTTTAGAAACGACTATTGCCGCCATTTCGTTTGCGAATTTTATTGAATCAGAAATATCTTCTGTTTGATAATATTTTGTTATAAAAGAAGCAACGAAGGTATCGCCAGCACCACTAACGTCAATCGTTTGTTTTGGTGATGGTGAAGGGTAATTTATATTATTAAACATTGCCCCTTTCATACCTAAAGTAACTACCATCTTATTTAGATAACTATCACTGAGTAGTTTATTTCTATTATATTCTTCTTCATTTAACTTAGTGAATGTAAATGATTCTATAATCTCTTTAGATAGATTTCTTTTACTATCTATTATGGATAACTTAGATAAGTTTCCTATTTCACACAATACATCATCACTTAAAAATCCTTTGTTGTAATCACTCACAATTGTGATGTCACTTCGTTCTATTAGGTTCTTAATATAACCATTTAGTTTTAACTCGGTGACATCCTTTTCACCCTCATCGACACGTAAGAACAAATAGTTTGTTTTGTCATCAACAAATCTGGTTTTGGTAATCTTTGTATGTTGAGGGACATAATTTATATCGGCATCAGGAACAAGACCTTTTAAGTTTTCCATTACGTTACCACACATACCACTATTGGTTGTTGTATACTTTGGAATGAATACAGGAACAGGTGCTTCAGGACAAAGTCTTTTAGACTCACCGTAAACAAATATATCATCACAAATTTCACCTATTACTATTATTCTCATATCTTAAAATTTCGGTCGTTGAAAATTTCTCCAACCTATCAAAAATTACAATTTGTTTTGCGTGCTCCTGTCCTATTATTTCTTTACCCAAATAATCAGAACCGATGATAAATTTATCTGGTTTATATCGTTCAAGAAGTTCTCGTAATGTGTTATCAGAATCAAATATTACAACATCACTAACTCCTTTTATTTGTTTTAAATTAAATGCTCTCTCACTTTCAGAATGAAATGGTCTTCCTTCTCCTTTTAATTTTTTTACCCTTTCATCAGAATCGATTCCAATTATTACCTCACAACCAAATGATGATGCATATTGTAATAATTTAAAGTGTCCGTGATGTAAAACATCAAAACATCCATTTATCCAAATCCTCATTGTGAATCTCCTTTCCATATTCTATAAGAGTCATCATCAAAGTGTTGTGTCGACACCTCAAAAATTACACCCTCTTCAATACACTCTAATTGATGTGGTAAACCCGGTGGAATATGAATTATATCCCCTACATCGATAGTTTCTTCAAATGTATCCGCCGTATTCGTGTCAATCCATCTGTAAATAAACTTTCCTTTATTCACATACCAAGTCTCATCCTTAACCATATGGTAATGCATTGAGAATTTTTTACCTTCATCAAAGCACAATAACTTACCACAATACTTTTCATTGTTGGTTATCCATATTTCGTATCCCCAACCCTTTATAACTTTTTCAGACATTAACTAAAATATACGAAAAATACTTTAAATTACAAATATTTATGAATATGAAGATAGCATTAACAGAAGACCAACTTAAAAGAGTTATTGAGGCAGAAACCGAGGATATGGTTATATGTGATGGTTGTGGTTGGAAATGGAAAAAATCTGAAGGTGGTGACGATATGTATAAGTGTCACAAATGTGGACACGATAACGAAAAAGAAAAGGGAGTTTAAGACTCCCTTTTTTATTTGACCTTGTGATTAGTTTATTATTAAAATTTTGTTCCACAGTGTGGACAGAACTTATGGTTATCTTTTTTACGTTTCGAACCACACTCCGTACAATAGACAACTAAATCTTCTTTCATTAATGGTTTAGTTGATTGTGGTTTAATCTTCCACCAATCTGATGATGAAGGATAAGAATAAAACAATGAATTATCATACGTGAATGATTGGTCGGAATTTGACCCCTTTTCAACTCTTCCAGTTTCAATGTGTCTTGTTGGACTTGTCAATTCTTTTTTAATCGAATTTGGATTATTAAAGAATGAATTTGATTTACTTGACACATTATTTTTAAGAAGTGTATTAGAAGTGCTAAATGTTCCACTTGTTAATGAAGCGTTATAAAACGTGTTTGTTGATGTTGTTGTGAAAGTATTCCCATAATACGGAGTTCCTGTTGTGGTTGTCCATAACGTATTCGGGTTGTTAACTGTTATGGTACTACTACCACTATAATAACTTGGAGTGGTAATTTCGTCAAAGAATTTAACAACCACGTCACCATTATTAGCAATAGCTTGTTTTACCTCCTCGTTATTCCCATTTACAACGTATGTTTCGAACAAAAACTTCTTTGCCTCATCAAGATACCTTTCGAGGAAAACACGTTCACCAGGACGAAGTATGATACCATTCCCAATGGAATTACCATTCATCTCGATTCTTGCTAAAACTTTATTTGATTTTGGATTAAAAAGTTCGATTTCGAACTCATCACCGTTGTTAAGATATACGGTGTCAATGTGCTGTTTTAATCTTTGTTTACCTTTGGTAATGAAAGATTGTGGTACAGCAAGACCAGTTGTGTTAACTGAAATTCT